>Ga0247831_1007722_pt1 | contig 11808 bp, 11 predicted proteins | sample LaCruzMarch2015__9_FD_192406 | JGI IMG/M metagenome (GOLD analysis project Ga0247831, IMG submission 192406) | Freshwater microbial communities from meromictic Lake La Cruz, Castile-La Mancha, Spain - LaCruzMarch2015_1m | ecosystem: Environmental > Aquatic > Freshwater > Lake | place: Spain...
ATTGATAGCAGATGTCTATTACGCGTAATAGACATCTGCTATCAATGGAAAAATAAAGTCTGGGCAGGTTTCGCAGTTTGTCAACTATAGCACCCCTAGTCTTGTTATAGACTTGCGATACTTGGACAGTATCTTGTCTACAAGAATATTCCCTGTTCCTTCAAATACTCGTGAGTCAAACTTTAGGCTATACTGATCTGTTTTATAGTCAGAAACATACTTTTTATAGTAATCCATTTTGCCACATGCAATATCATCAATTAGCAAAGTTGTAGCTCTTGCAATGTCTGATGGGACTGACGGATACCCTGCCTCTACATAGATTTTGTAATCATATGTTTTTGGAAATGATCCAAATGGGGTCAGGTTAAGATCTAGGTAGTCTGTGCTACCTGCTGGCAAAACGAGTGGAGTATTCTCCAACCTATTTAGTTCACCAGTGTATGATTCAGTAATTGCAGACTTATCTTTTGTAATTTCAAAATTTCTTGTGTAAGCTGTTGGATTAGCTAGCTCATAAATCAAGACATTGTTTTCATAAATGCTAACAATCTTTTTTGCGTCTATCCAAAGTGGTAGATAGTCTGCACCCAAACCTGTGGTCTCTAGTGCTACCTTTTTGTAGTAGAATCCCTGGGGAATAACTGAGTCTATGATTGCTCGTGCAAGCTCTTCATTTGATGCAGCAGTTGCAATTTCGGATGCTGTTGTTCCGAGGGTATTTGGGTTTACATATGGTCTACGAATCTCATACGTATCGTCATGGATAACGTCTCCAGAGGCATCTGTAATGACTACCTGATAGTCTGTGTCGTACTTACCAGACAGAGTGATTGTCCATACATATGCTGCATTCTCTGTTACAGTCTGAGTTGTAGAAGAGAGGTCTGCCAAATCAGTAATTGTTGCTACAAATGTTTCATTTGTAACATACCCTGCTGGAATTGTAAAATCAACTTCTAGATTTTGATAAGGCAGTAACCTTAGAATTTCCATTATAATCCATACTCCTGAGCCACTTCTTGTGGCGTAGCAAGTCTAACATGTCCACGAGTAAGCCATTTATCGGCCTCCGACTTGCTAAAGATATTGTAGCCTTTGGAAATTGATCCTATGCCTTGCCACAATACATTTCTTGTTGAAAAGACTGCAACCATGTCTGCCTTAATTCTTGGCTCTGATGGCTGGTCTGCCTTTTTCTTGTTATCTATCTTTGTTGTGCCAATAGCTCCATTGTCTACTGAGCCAATTGCTGCTTTCTTTTTACCCCCGACGGCTGTCGTTCTTGATGAACCAATTACATTTTCGTCGTCTGTTTCTGGAATACCCTTAATTTTATCTTTTACTGATGAAAATGATTCAATTGCTTCTGCTGAAAGTATTGCTTCTCCATCTTGAACCATAGCCATGTTGTTTGTGTTATCTGTTTCTGTTGACATAAGAAAACCTCCTGACAACAATTATATCAGATATAAACAAAGAGGGCAGGAGTTTGACCTCCTGCCCCCACATGTTTAGTTGTGTTATGAAGACGAGTCTTGGCTATCGCTGTCAACCCATGCAATTGCATCTTCCTCTTCGAACTGGAGACCGAAACGAACGAATACTGTGTACTCGATTGTGTCTTTCTTCGCAACGTACTCACGGTTTACTGTGATGTCACGCTGGAAGCCCCAGATACGGTTTGATGGGAAGGTGAGGTCGATGTAGTTGTCTGGGTAGTAAGGAACTTCCATTACTGGAATTCCTAGTATACGAGTTGTACGAGCCTCTCCTATAATCTGATCAGTACCTGCAAGGTATGTATTACGGTATTGATCTGTAAAGATGCTGTTTGCTCCAGTACCATTTGATCTAACAATGTCAGCAAATGTGTCTGTGCTTGCATAGAACTTAAGTCCGTTCTTTAGAGCACGGTACTTACGTGGCAATGCTGAAATAACACCCTGAAGAATCTCTGGAGTAAAAGCACCGTTTGAAACGGTTGCTGAGTACTCGTGAGCATCTCCACCAAAACGAACCTTGCGAACAAAACCTTCCATAATGTTAAGGAATGCATTGCCTCCAGTACCTGTACCATTAATGGCAAGGTCCTCGATGTCGTTTGCAAATGCGTTTGTCATAAGACGAACTAGGTGATCTTCTAGAGCTGCACCCTCGATGTTATCTTCGAGTGCCTCTGCAGAAACCTCCCAGTCAAGGCGTAGCTTCTTTGTTGTAAGCTCAACCTTTGCGAATGTAGCACCTGCATTTGTATATGTGGCATCAGCCTGATTAGCAGCACGAATAACACGCTCACCAACGTTAACTTTTTCAAGTTCCATTGTGTTAGCTCGCATTGTAACTCTACGACCATCTTTAGCGAGAACTGTTCCGTCCCAGATGTAGTCAATAAATTGACGTGCCTGTTCTGGACGTAGGATTCCACCGCCTGCATCGCCCGAAGGGTTAACGGCGTTAGAACCAGTTGTAACACCAAACTGTGCTGTTGGGATGTTACCCACTGTATCTGCACCAGGGTTACTTACGCCACCAATTCCACCAGACGCAAAAGCACCTTCTCCGTTAGTTTCATTAGCACCAGCACCTGGATAGTTTTTAATAATTTCTTCCGACATATTGTCACCTCCTAAGTGATTTTTTGTATTTATAGATCGGCAGTTTTGAGGAAACGTCCGCCCCATAGGGATTTTTCAATCTTTTCTGATTGAATATCCTGAACGATCTCGCCTAGATCGCCAGATTTACGGAAAGCTGTATCTGCCTCAACAGCATCTACCCTCTTTCCAAATTCATTAAACTCACCCTTTGCATCGGCAACTTCTGTTTTCACAGAATCGAGTGACTTAGTTAGTTCTGATACTTGCTCGTGTAAAGACTTTACAGTATCAGCAAGATCGCTAAAGGCCGATGTGAGACTATTCTTGATATCAGCAACTGCTTCAACAAGAACCTCACTTGACTTCACTATTGAATCTTCTGTGTCCTCAACAGAATCTGCCTTCTCGTCTACCTCTTCGGTAGCCTCTTCTACAGTTTCTTCTACAGTTTCTTCTACAGTTTCAACCTCTGGAGCGACCTCTACATCAGCAACGACTTCTTCTGTTGCTTCTGCGACTGTTGTTGTTTCTTCAGTCATAGGACTTACCTCCTTTATTATCTTAATTGTTTCGATGCCTTTAGCACTATCAACTAAGAACTTTATTAAATCTACCTTTTCTGAATCAGACTTTTCTACAAATCCGATATTCTTCATTGGCATGTTTGTTGTTGGGCTAACCTCTATCTCGTTGGCAGAAAGCATTACGATACCGTTTTCTTCATCCCAAAAAACATTTTCAATTTCTGCGTCTATTCCCTGACCAGTAATAACGTCAACGCCATCAACCTTTTCAATTGATATAATATTTGCTAGCTGGTTTGCAGGGGTATCAACAAGTGATAGCTCAACCAGATCATAGTCTTTGATGATACGAATCTGCTGATCCATTTTTTCATCATATCCATCGTCCCACTTATTCATCTTTCCTCCAATAGAAAAGCCAGAAAGGGTTCCGTCCAAAACCTTTTCCCAAGTGTCTTGGGCACCCTTTGATACATATGCAGAAACATATACGCCATTGTAGAACTTCTTTGTATCTGGGTCAAAGTACTTATCTTCTTTGAATGACACCATCTTGCCTACTGCTAGTGGCTGGTGCATTTCACGAATATTCCCACGGAATTTTGAAAATGCCTTTACGGAAGCATCAGATGTAACAATATCTGACTGCTTGTCAACGTTGTCTAGTGTAGCAAAGCCAGAGACCATACGTCTCTCTTTGTCTATTTTTGAGAACGGCATTGAGAGGCGAACGTTGTCGCCTTCAGTATTCCAATGAGCTTTTTGAATAGTCATACTAATATAATTATATACTGCGTTTTAAGTAATATTGCAATTTTGTAATATTCTTTTTATTATAGCATATTATTGAGAAGATTCACCTTCGCCCTGAGCATTCCTACCGGAAATTGTTGAGGGGCTATCTGAATTATTGTTAGTACGTTCTGCATCACGTTGTCTGTTTTGTGCAGTGTTGGCTCTCATGTCGGTGGCCTGCCTTGGAGTCATTTGGAATGGACTATCTCCATCTTCTCTCTGTGGCAAGCCAAGCTTTTGACGAGCCTCATTGGGTGTCATAACCTGGGTCTTGACATAACGCTCAAGAATCTGTGACTGTGCAATCTCATCGGTCAGAGTAAGCTCATTAAATTTAAGCTCAAGGACATCGGTCTTTTCACGAATAACCTTGTTGATCTGCTTTTCAATGTTGCGTTGTTGTGGTCTTGCAACCTGCTCTTTGAATGTGCGATCTTGTGCAAGTGCTGCAGCAATGTTAGATGCATCTCCACCGCCAAGTTTTGAAAGTGGGACCTGGTGAGCAATAAGAATTTGATCTCTATTCTGCTTGCTGTATTCACGGAATGAGGCTTCCTGAGCACCTGTCTCAATTGGCTCCATTTTAAACTCTACCTTGTTGTACTCTGTGTCTCCAGGTAGCGGAATATAAAGTGTCCTGTGTGACTGTCCTTTAAGATTTGTCTGCAAAAATCTAAACATCTTGTCTTCTGATTCACCAGAAAGCTGAACGCCCTTTGTTGTAATAACATAACGAGGAACAGCCTTGTTTGCAAAGTAGTCAATATTGTACTGAGAGGACAGTTGATCTCCATGAAGAGCACTGATTGCAGACATGATGTCTGGAATACCGTAGTAGGTGTTTAGTGGAGAGTACTGCTTTAGGTGAATGATCTCATTTGGTCTTGGATCTTCTGTAATTGGGTTTGGATTCTTTGCCCCAAAATTTCTAAAGTATACAACCTTGTTTCCAATAATCTGAACGTATCCATCTTTCAGGCGACGTACACGCATTGTGGTAGATGGAATGTGACCAACATACCCAATTTCTCCAGTAACAGTTCTACCAATTTCTAGATAGCCATTCCCTGTTGCCTCGTAATCTGTGTAGGCCTTCATTAGTGTGTGAGTAAAAGAGTCATCGTCATTGAGTGACTCGATCCAATCACGAAGTTCAATCTTTGCTCGTTCAATGCGACTACGTGCACGATCTCTTTGCTCATCATTCATTACCTGCTCTAGCTTGAGCATGGTTCTGTCTGAAACGTGAAAGTCGTATCCTAGACCAACAATGTTTTCTACTTTTGCGTCAATCGCTGCGTGGTTAGCAAAAGATGTATCGTAGTAGTTTGCAAGTTCATAGAGGTTCCAGGGTGGAGTGATTACGTCAAAGAGGCTGTAGCCATTTACATAAACAGTTCCAGGATTAATCTCTTTTGACTTTGCCCCATTTTTACCAGCAGGAACAGCCATCGCACTATCTAAATATTGTGGGGTAGCCTCAACCTTAGACATTCTTGTGGCACGACGCTTAAAGTTATTATCAAAACCTTTTAGGTTTTTGATGTCATCCCACTTCTTAGAGAATGGATCTAAAAGCTTAAACTCATTCTCTGACTCTTCAACGCTGTCTACTTTGACTCTAACAATTTCTGACATTATCCTTCGTCCCCATAAAGTTCCAATGTTTTCTTAGCAGCAATAACGGCACCAAGATCATTCATGTTGGGAAGAAGCCCTTGCTTCATTCTGTCTATTTGCTCGGAGTGAGTCTCTTCTGAAATTTGACGAGTACCAGGATAAAACATTGGTTTTCCATCTGCTTCTCCGTAATATGCAGCAGCATCCTGTAGCTTTTTTACTCTTTCGTGATCGTTCTTCATTGACTCGATTGACAAAACGTTACCGCTTCCATCTGAAAAAGCTTTTCCATTTGCTTTTATCCAAACATATGTTCCAAAATCTGAGAACGCTTCGTCAACAACCTGTACCTTAGCCTTACTTAATGCCTGCTCAATAGGGTCAACTTTTTCTTTACTCATAACCACAAGTATACCATATTATAGCGGAATCTGTGTTAGGCTTACCTGATTGTATCCAGTATAAGATGTCCACTTTGTCCCTGGAAACGACAATACTCTAAAATCAGGCCCATTAGACATTCTCAGTGCACCAATATAGTTAAGGTATGTATTTGTTGGGTTTAAGGCAATGTTTCCTACAGCGACTGATAGATCAACAGCAATGTTGTACCAGATTTCATCAAGCCCAGTATCATTATCAACAGGGCCATCCCAAGTTGTTTCAGTATCGTAGTCACTCCACTGATCAAAAAAGATTTGTCTATTAAGTTTTTCTTCTGGAATTTGGTATACAGATATTCCATCATAAGAAAAGTTATTGACCAATCGCAATCCAGTTTCTATTGCTGGGTTAATGTTGCCAAAATTAAGTGGCTCTAAAAAGCCAATAGTTACAATGTTCCACTCAAATGGTCTGATAGTTGCTGAAGATTTGCCGTTAACCAAGACTGTCACGGTGTTACTAGCAATATTGTCAATAGCTATGTTTGCTGTACCGTTTGATTGACCAGTTGCATAGATGTCATAGGTAACTGACTGTGGAAGAATCATTCTAATAATGTCGTAGACTGTGGCATTTACAAAAGAAAAGTCTGACCTAAAGGCAAACTGAAGAACACTTAGATAGTATCCAGATGAATTAAATTCATTAATAGGAACCCTAATAAAAGATGAACCATTAAAACTATTTGTAGAGTCTAACAATTTGATTCCAGAATTTTTTGAAAAATACATATATGGTGTACTTAGCTTGTGAAGTTTAAGAAAACAGTTAGACCCTACCCCATAGATATCTTTGCCAGACTTAGTTCCAACTTGTTGCTGTCCATCAAAAGCATGGGACGCTACCTCTAGTCTTCTAATCTTAATTGGATTTCTAAAAATATCTTTTGCAGTAACTTCTATTTCAATTTTAATAGATAGCTCTGAGTCTACCGATCCAATTGGCGGTATTTTAACAATGCTTCCATTGACAAACTCATATCTTTGTGTTGCCCAGTTTGTTGTTGATATAATTCCGCCTGCTGGAACTGAAACATCGTACATATTTGAGTACATAGTATCTGTGTCGTCAACATCAAGAAAACTTACATATGACCTGACTGTTGAGTTTGATGTATTAGAAAATTCTGGAAAGTCTATATTGAGCTGAAGATAGTCAACAGAGTATTGGCTACCAACTTCTTTTGATAGAATTTTTAGTGGAATAATGTCGGCCCAATATCCATTTGAAGACACATCAATGTCGTAAACATCAAATGTCATTGTTGGCTTAACTGTGACACCACAAATAGCTGTTTTTAATCTTACAATGTTTTTTTCTAATACACCATTTGAAAAAACTCCAGGCCCATCAGAAGACCATCCAGCTGGTGCTCCTTGACCTGCACTAACATATCCAACCTTGGACCCTCCACTAACATAGCCATCAATTAGACTAATGTCTAAAGATGTCAAGAAACCAAACGAGTATATGCTACCAGAAAATGTTGACGAATAGTCGCTTGCTCCACCAAAGAATACAGATAGGTCTTCAGCGTTTGAAAAGAACTGTTCGACTTCGTCATTGTTTACGCTGTCTATAAAGTCTTGAATGTTTAGTCCAACAGAAAAATCTTGGGTACTTGTAAGAGTAAAACTATACAGTATAGAAGTACCATTATAAACATACTGAATGGTTGCTGTTTGTCCTCCAGCTGAAGGATAGTTGATAATAATGCTAAACCTATTTTTAAGGTCATCAAGGATATCTACTATGACTTCTGACTTATTGGCAATGTATCTATCTGCAACTCCTACTAAATAAAATCCTTCTGCTCTTTTTGAACCTACCCTCAAACCTTCAAAAAAGAAGTTTGAGTTTTCTGTCCAATAGTCTGCTGTAAATACTGTACCACCAGAAGCTTGATCATTATACTTTCGTGGTTTCATTCTTAAAAACTTAGAGCTTCGGTTTACAAGTTCATTGTTAATTTTATTTGTGTATAACCAGTCAGACTTGGAGGTGCCTTCTATGCTAAAAGATATTTCTGGTTTTTCCATAGCAATTGCAGAAAGCTGTCTATTGTTGATAGACAAATTTCTAGTATATCCGTCAGACCAAACGCTGTGATCTGGATAATTGTGGTTCCCTGCTGTTTTTGACATTTGATAATCTATCAATATTGGAAGATCGGAAACTTCTGTATTTTTTGACTCTGGCTCTTCTACTGCCTGTCCGTAAACAAAATGCAGTTTTGCTTGCTTGTTTGAAACACCATATGGGTAGATTGAAATACAGTCTAAGTTAATAACTGGAATAGAGTCATATGCAAAAAATGCTAGCCAATTATCTTCTGGCTCGGTATTAAATGTTGTATAGTTAATGTCAAAATCTAGTAGCAAGACAGGTGCTCCATTAACTATCAAAGATATTTTTTCATCAGTGTAAGAAATGTCAATAAGCATTGGCCTACCCCATTGTCCAACATAATGGGAGCCAACAGCGTTTCCGACCTTTAAAGTTAGGAATGGACCGTTGACGTAAAGTCCGTCTGTAGAGTTGATTGGTCCAAAAATTCTTCTTTCTGTTGTGTTCTCATCTGATACGATCTTTGCCCAAAACTCTACAGTAATATTTTTATTTTTACCAAAGTCGTGCATGAATCCCTTACCTGGAATAATCAGAGCAGGAGTTCCGTCTCCAGAGTAAATGCTTGTTGAATTTTGTGCACCATACACAATTGGAATTGCGTTATTAAATACTAAAAGATTTGATGGTGAAGAATTTGGTGAGATGTAATACCCAAAGTCATTGCCAAACCCATAAACTTCAGCTCCCACACCGTACAACCCATTAAGGTTGATCGATGCTGGAAGTGCAGCAAGTGTTCCAGAGGTTGGCATATCTTCATCTAGTGTCCATAGAGCAGATGGGTTTTCAGCATAAACCTTGTTTGCATATAAATTAGTTATCATTGTTCTCCTAATACATTTTAGCATAACCCAAAAAGAATACCCCCAGATTTTTCTAGGGGTACTCTAGTTGTAAATTTTTACTTTTCTAGGCGTTTTGCCATATCGTCATTTACAGCTTTTGGCACAGCTGCGAAATCATCCTTTAGTGTGGCATCTACAGCAGCAGCAATTTCTTCTGCTGTTGCTCCACCGCCAGTACCACCTGAAAGTGTTCCGAGTCTTGACCAAGTACGGTTAGTTTTGGAAAGTCCACGAACCACCGACTCTGGAATATTCAAGGCCTTGCACCAAAGAATAAAATCCTCGATCTTTGAGTGTTCAACAGGATTACCCATGTTGTGAATAACGTGACGAACTTCTTCGGGTGTAATTGTTCGGATGTACTCTTGACCGACAACGTAGTGCCAGTTATTTGTTGCAACTTTGTTATAATACATATCGTTCTCCTTCTTTTTTCTAGCAGCTTCTTCGGCTGCTGCATTTGCGTGGTATTGCACGGCATCAAGAGGGTTTACTCTTACTCCGCTAGGGTTAATCAGATGCCAGTGTACGTGGGGTCCAGTTGATTGCCCAGTGTTACCCGAGTATCCAATTACCTGACCTTGAGCGTAGTTTCCTTCAGCAACAAAACTGTTGAGGTGTAAGAACTCATCAACGTAGCCGCTGCCGTGATGAAAGCGAACATAGTTTCCAAAGCCATTGGTCATTGGTCTGTTTTCTACACGACCGTTTATTGGAGCTGTAATCGGTGTTCCGATGCGCATGGCGTAATCAATTCCGCCTCGGGACGTACCTCTAGATATGTGTCCTTCCCAGTCATCGCTCATGCGATACTGCGTAAAGGGGTTAATGTACTGTGGCATAAAGTATTCTCCTCAATTAATTATATCATAAGGAAATGCCCCCAGATTTTTCTAGGGGCATCTCTGTAAGTATTAAATTATTCTGCTGGTTCTGGTGTTGCTGGCTTGACAGCTACAATACTGGTAAGAACGGATACTACTGTTGCTAGAACTGCAGCTGAAAGAACTGCGATCCATGCAACATCAAGAATTCCCATTACACCAGTGGCTGTTAAACCACCAATAAGAGACTGAGCAAATGTCTTAATTGCTCGCTCTCCTGCATAGTGCCAAAAGGCTCGTGTAAAAATAGTCATGACTCTCCTTATTTGATATTGCCCTAAATTTTATGGGCTATAGACAGTATAGCATATTGCGAATGTGCGTATTTGTTCATTACTGTCCAAGGGTCAACTGGTGTGCCCTCGTCATGAATTTCATAGTGCAAATGAGGAGCAGTTGAGTGACCAGTATTGCCTACTTGACCAATTGGATCTCCCATTTTTACTGCTGCACCTGGCACAATATTTGAGGGTATCGATCCTTCAATCATGTGACCATAAACCATTGTGTAATATCCACCATCATAGATTATTACGTGTACCCCAAGAGATCCAGAGTGCTCTGCTTTTACAACTACACCATCTGTTGCTGAAACTATTGTTGTTCCATACCCTGGCATAAGGTCGAGGCCATCGTGATAAGAGTTTGTGTCTGGTCGCCAAACACCAAAACCTTCATTATAACGATCATTTGGAACAGGCCACATAAACTTGGGAACGTAGAATCCACGCTCTCTTACTGGTACAGTGTAGGCTGATGCTGTAACAGTTTGTGCTGTTTCTTCAAAAGCTTTGTAACCAGAGCCTTGAGTAGGATCCGAAGTAATTGGATTTGCTAAACAAAATGATAAAAATATTGCAAAACTTATAAAAAACTTAAAACCTTTAGAACTAAAAATAGATAGCATTGCTACCTCCAATCATAAAGCGGTATTAAACTATACCGCATTTATCACGTTAAGGCAAACGTAGGTACAACTATATCATATTTTATAAGCCTACAATTGCTTGTGCTTCTTCTATGGTTAGTCCAAGCTGAGCCAATTTTTGAATGGCTGATTGCTTTAGCTCAGACTGCGTTTCAGCAGCACTTTCTGACGCTAGAAATTCTGAACGAAGAGTGTCCCTATAATCTTCTTCTTCAATGGTTAGCTCTCCCCTATAAATAGGAACAACTGAACCTTCTGGAGTAATGTCTTCTAAATTAAATGGCATATCCATATACCCTAACCGTCCCTTCTATTGTGCCTGACGCGGCATAAAGCCTAAATCCATTAAAGACTGTAGTTGCATTAAATCCACCACCGTAAGTCTCCATTGAACCCAAGGTGTCAGTTCCTATTCCGTGAATACGAGTTCGGTCAGACTGGTTTGGGCTAAATACGTTTAGCCAAAGATTGCCACCAGTAGTTTCATACCTCATTATTCTCGTAACAGAAGTTTGTCCAGTACTAGATGCACCAGCGAATATTGCACCACTATTAGTAGTACCAAATCTACAGTTATAGTTTGAAGTTGAGTTTACACTTGTACCAGTTACAAAACGAAGAAAAGCGGTATTGGCTGCAGCTGCAGTACCAAAACTAATAAGAATCATATAGTTATTGTAGGAACTTGAAAAGCAACCATAAATTCCAACAGACGTAACGGTGCTAAAAGTTACCAAACCAGTGCTGTCAACAGAGGCGGATGATTCTGTCCCAAATGCACCTACTGACGTAGGAATAACAGGTGTAAGACCTATTGTAGAACCTAGTGCAACAGTCGTACCAGTTGTTCCAGTTGGAATTCTTGCAATGTCAAATGTTCCAGAAGTTACATCTGATGCAGCATGTGTATGAGATGTGTCTGCCTTACCATTTATCTGTGTCTGAATTGCTGATGTAACTCCACCTACATAGTTAAGCTCAGTTGTTGAAAGTGTTGCACCGTCAAGAATGTTAAGCTCTGCTGCGGAAGATGTCACA
>Ga0247831_1007723_pt1 | contig 11801 bp, 9 predicted proteins | sample LaCruzMarch2015__9_FD_192406 | JGI IMG/M metagenome (GOLD analysis project Ga0247831, IMG submission 192406) | Freshwater microbial communities from meromictic Lake La Cruz, Castile-La Mancha, Spain - LaCruzMarch2015_1m | ecosystem: Environmental > Aquatic > Freshwater > Lake | place: Spain...
ACTTCTGTTATTTTAAAACCGCATTTCCGGGCTGTAAATTTCATTTCAATTTGAAAGGCATAACCCATGAATTTAATCTTATCGAGTTCTATAGTTTCTAATACCTTTCTATTGTAACATTTAAATCCGGCTGTGGTATCGCGAATGCTCATTCCCGTAATTCTTCTTACATAAGCTGATGCATAATAAGACATCAATACGCGTTTCATGGGCCAGTTTACCACATTTACACCGGTAATATAACGGGAACCTATTGCCAAATCTGCTCCACCATCTGCACAAGCGCTATAAAGTCTCAATAAATCGTCTGGATTATGTGAAAAGTCGCAATCCATTTCGAAAATGTAATTGTAGCTTTTTTTAAGTCCCCATTTAAAACCATGAATGTAAGCTGTTCCCAAACCGAGCTTGCCTTTGCGTTCTTCAATAAATAATTTATCGGGAAATTCGGGCATTAGCCTTTTTACAACTGCGGCAGTTCCATCGGGTGAACCATCATCAATAATCAACACATGGAAAACTTTAGGCAACGAAAAAACTTTCCGAATCATCTTCTCGATGTTTTCGATTTCGTTGTAAGTTGGAATAATTACGAGACTATCAGACAAAATTGGATGGTTCTAAAAATGAGTTGAAACGCTGCAATTAGTGGTTAAATTGTTTTACAGTTTGCACAAAAACCTTCACCGATTCTGGATTAGTGTCGGGATACAAACCGTGCCCTAAATTAGCAATATGATGCGAGCTACCAAAAGCCTGCAACATTTTTTCTGTTTCTTTTTTAATGGTTGAATGATCAGCGTACAATAAACAAGGGTCCAAGTTGCCTTGCAATGTTTTATTGTTGCCTATTAACTTGCGTGAATGAGCAATATCCATGTTCCAATCAAGGCCAATGGTGTTACAAGATAATTTACCTAAATCTTCTAAAGCGAAAAATGCACCTTTCGCAAAAACGGTGAGTGGCACTTCTGTAATGGCATCACAAATTTGTTTGATGTAAGGCGTTGAGAATGTAGCGTATTGAGTAGGTGATAAAATTCCAGCCCAGGAATCAAATAACTGCAACATATCGGCACCTGCTTTTATTTGAGCTTTTAAATATGCAATGGTGCTATCGGTAATCATTTGTAATAGCTGGTGCGCGAAATCAGGTTGTGTATATAAAACTTTTCGCGCAATGGAGAAAGTTTTTGAGCCAGAACCTTCGGTCATGTAAGCCAAGATTGTCCATGGGGCACCAGCGAAACCAATTAAAGGAACACGATTATTGAGTCCTTTTTTTGTTAGTTTGATGGCTTCCAATACAAAACCTAAATCTTTTTCTGGGTCAGCGATGTGTAATTTTTGAAGGTCATCGGGTGTGCGAATGGTATTTTCGAACCAAGGACCTTTGTTTTCCAACATTTTGTAGGGACAGCCCATTGCTTGGGGAATCACCAAAATATCTGAAAAAATAATGGCAGCATCTACACCTAAAATATCTACAGGTTGAATGGTTACCTCAGCGGCCAATTCTGGCGTTTCCACCAGTTCAATAAAATCGCGCACATTGGCACGCACAGCGCGGTATTCGGGAAGAATTCGTCCAGCTTGTCGCATCAACCAAACGGGCGTTCTTTCTGTTTGTTCGCCTCTTGCTGCACGTAATATTAAATCGTTTTGTAAATTCATTTAGCTATATTCTAATTCAGAAATTTTTAAATTCCCGATTTAAGTAAGTAATTATCAATCCATTCGCGCACACAAGCGTCGCCGCCTTTGCGACTCAGTACTACATTCACTGCATTTTTTACGGCCGGTAATGCATCTGCAGGACAAGCTGAAAAACCAACAATGTTGATGATAGAAAGGTCATTCACATCATCGCCAATAAATGCCACTTGCTGTGGAGTAATTTCCAAGGAATCGCACCAGCGCATCAGCACATCACTTTTTGGTTCTACTCCGCAATACACGTGTTTAATGTGAACAATATCAGCACGTTTTTTTATAAGGTTGATGTTAGTTCCATGACTAATAATGCCTGTTTCAAAACCAGCATGGTTCAACATTCTGATGGCCAAACCATCTTTGGCATTAAACTTCTTTAATTCATCTCCACTTTCGGTGTAAAACATTCCACCATCGGTCATCACACCATCTATATCGAAAATTATTAACCTTAAATCGGATGGAACTTCTGCTTGGGCGCGTAAATCTTGTTTTAACAAATTATCGGTTGTAATACCTGCAATATCGCTGATTAACAAAATGCTATTCAGTTCAGGATGTTGATTTTCAGAAAATTGCTGATACAAATCTTCCTCAATCTTGCCAGTTTCGTATAAATAGGAAATGTTTTTTCTAAAAAAATCCATCTTATACCATTTGTCTTCCTACAGCATTGGCGATAGGTTGAAGGGTTTGCATTAATTGGCGAAACTGATCGTAAGTTAATTGTTGAGAAGCATCCGAAAGTGCTTTTTTCGGTTCCGGATGTACTTCTACCAATAAACCATCAATGCCCAATGCTACGCAGGCGCGAGATAAATCGGCCACTCCATAAGCATAACCCATGGCATGACTTGGGTCTAAAATCAATGGTAAATTGGTGTATTCTTTTAAATACGAAACACCACATAAATCTAATGTGAATCGGGTTTTGGTTTCGAAAGTACGTATTCCTCTTTCGCAAAGCATTACATTCGGATTTCCACCGCTCAGCACAAATTCAGCACATTGCACAAATTCTTGTAAAGTGGCACCAAATCCTCTTTTTAATAAAATAGGCTTATCAGTTTTTCCGCAGCGTTTTAAAATACCGTGGTCGTACATTGATTTTGCGCCAATTTGAATAATGTCTGCATATTCAATAATCGCTTCAACATTGGTAGCATCGCGCACTTCAGTTACAATGCTAAAACCATATTTATGGCGCATTTTGGCTAATAACTTCAAACCATCAATACCCAAACCTTGAAAAGTATAAGGTGAAGTACGTGGCTTAAATGCACCAGCGCGCATGTTGTTAATGTTTAACTCTTTTAATAATGAAGCAGTAAGTTCTAATTGTGCTTCAGATTCTACAGAACAAGGACCTGCAATCATTACTGTATTTCCTGTATTTCTGCCAACTATTGTTTTTCCCCATTTCACTTCACGCACTTCGTTGCGGTATTGTTTAGATGCCAATTGAATATCAGAATCTGTAACCCAACTTTTATCTGTGTATGTTTCCAATGCAGCAGGAACAGACTTAACAGAAGAAGATAATACGAAAATAAATGCTCCATTCTCTTGAAAAAAAGCAGCTTGATTGGCCACAGCAAGTGTTGTAGCTTCTTCGTGAGAAATATTTTGACGTAATTGTAAAATCATGGGAATTTGTAGGGTTGAATAAATAATGAACCTGTAATTTCTTGTTGTTCATTCACTGCAAAGAAATACGGCGAAGGTGCTTCAAATTCTTTGAGTAATTGTATGAGTTCTGAAACAGGCATGTCTTGGTTAATAAATACTGCGCTTCCATTAACTTCTGCATAACTGAGCACTTGCTCCATGGCAGCAAACCATTGAGATTGATGCGAAATATCTGAAATATCTGTTTGGTTAGAAATATACAAAGTGGATGGAAGCACACCATAAGTCAATTCTGAGGCAGTAAAATGCTCAGTTCCAATGGCCATGATATCTTTTACTAACCAAGTAAGTGGGGCAGCTGTATTTAATAATTCCACGGCTTTTTCTACACTTTCTTGTGCAAATAAATAAGAACCTGAAACGATTTGTTCTACCCCAAAAAGTCTTAAAACTCCAGCAATTTCATGTGTAACACCACCATCTACATACATAGGTAAATGTTTATAAGCTTGGCGGTATTTAATGATGTTTGCAAATTTATCGGGAGTAAACTTTCCACCACTAATTCCGGGTGTTGTCATCATTAATAAAATCCAAGAAGCCGTTTTTTGATAAGTAGCAAAACGTTTGATGTGTGTGGTTGAAAGCACTGCCACACCAACTTTTCCTTGCAAATCTTTTGGTATGAATAAAGGATAATTTAAATTTTCTAATTGAAGTGTGATGGCTTCAATTTTAGCATTCCTAACTTCGTCCCAATATTTTACTGGATCAGTTGTAATTAAGTGTAAATCGAATGGTAAAGATGTAAATGCCCTTAATTTTTGTGCGAAATAAAAAATTTCTCTGCTTTCAATACTGTCTAAATGATAGGCATATATACCTGCTGCATCTAACTGATTTACAGTTGATTTTAAAATATTTTGAGGTACTGTACTAATGGAAGCTGAGATGCGCATGAAGAAAATGCTTCAATAAAAAAGCGGGCAAAGATACTCCAATCGTATGGATTGTAAAAATTCCCTTAGGTTTGCATTTGTTTTTTTGACCATCCAAATATGAATAAAGTATCTAAAAGGTTAATGGTGCTCAGCGAATCTGAAACGCTTGCAATGGCAAGACGTAGCAGAGAATTAAAAGCGTTAGGTAAAGATATCATCAGTTTAAGTATTGGTGAACCCGATTACGACACACCTCAATTTGTAAAAGATGCCGCAAAATTGGCCATCGACGAAAATTTTACACATTACACACCAGTTGCAGGTTTTGCTGAATTACGCCAAGCTATTTCCACAAAATTCAAACGCGACAACGGTTTGAATTACTCTCCAGAGCAAATTGTGGTTTCAACTGGCGCTAAACAATCTATAGCAAATGCTATTTTAAGTTTAGTAGACCCAGGCGATGAAGTGTTGCTGCCAGCACCATATTGGGTAAGTTATATTGAAATGATTCGATTGGCCGGAGGCATTCCTGTTGTGATTTATTCAGGAATTGAACACGATTTTAAAATTACGCCAGAACAATTAGCGCCTCATATAAACGCTAAAACTAGGATGATGATTTTTAGTTCTCCTTGTAACCCAACTGGTTCGGTATACAGTCATGATGAACTTAAAGCAATGGCTCAGTTCTTCCAGCATTATCCAGATATTTATATTATTTCTGATGAAATTTACGAGCACATTCGCTTTGAAGGAAAACATACCAGCATTGCTTCTTTCCCAGAAATTTACGACCGTACAATTACTGTAAATGGACTTTCTAAAAGTTTCGCCATGACCGGTTGGAGATTGGGCTACATTGGTGCACCTAAATGGATAGCAGATGCGTGTGATAAGTTTCAGGGTCAAATTACTTCTGGCACTTGTTCCATTACTCAACGCGCTGCCATTGCTGCATTAGAAGCCGACCCAGAAGTTATTGCTAGCATGGTAAAAGGTTTTCACCACAGACGCGATTTGATGTATAGTTTGCTGAAAGAAATTAAAGATTTAAAAGTGAATTTGCCAGAAGGAGCTTTCTACTTTTTTCCTAATGTATCAGCATTCTTGGGCAAAATGGGGGCAGGACAACTCATTCAAACTCCGCAAGAACTTACCATGTATTTGTTAAATGAGTTTCAATTGGCTACAGTTGGCGGAGAAGCTTTTGGTTGTAATAACTCCATTCGTTTGTCTTATGCAGTGTCTGAAGAACAAATCATTGAATCTGTAAAAAGATTAAAAGCTGGTTTAGAAAGTTTGGTTTGATGCAAAAAGCAGCAATTGAGAAATTATTTGAACGGTTTCACCAACTTACTGTTTTGGTAATTGGCGACGTTATGCTCGATAGTTATATTTGGGGCACGGTAGACCGAATTTCGCCTGAGGCACCCGTTCCTATTGTAAATGTAATGAAGCGAGAACATCGTTTAGGCGGTGCAGCGAACGTAGCCAGAAATATTGCTGCATTAGGCGGAATCCCAGTTTTGGCTGCAACTGTTGGTAAAGATAGAGAAGCCGACATTTTTTTAGAATTACTAGAAGAAGAGAAACTTCCAACAAAAGGTATAATTTCTTGTGAAAGACCAACAACTTTAAAAACCAGAATAATTGGTAACAACCACCAACTGCTACGTGTAGATGCAGAAGACAGTCGTTTATTAGATTCCGAGACTGCTGAAAGTTTTGAAGCCCATGTTTTAAAGCTCATCAATGGAACTTCAATAGATGCCATTGTGTTTGAAGATTACGACAAAGGCTTAATAAATGAGCAATTAATTGAGAATGTTGTAAAATTGGCGCAACAGAAAAAGATTCCTGTTGCCGTTGACCCTAAAAAGAGAAATTTCAATTTCTATAGAAACGTTACGCTCTTTAAGCCAAATCTTAAAGAGATGCGTGAAGGGCTGAAAATTGAAATTCCATCCAAAGATATTGAAGCAGTAAAATCTGCCGATGAACAATTAAGAGAAAAGCTCCATCACCAAATTTCATTGATTACTTTATCAGAAAATGGCGTTTTTTTAGGAGAAGCAGATTCAAACGAACATTTTTCGGCGCATGTTCGGTCAATAACCGATGTAAGTGGCGCTGGCGATACAGTTATTGCTACAGCTACTTTATGCTTGGCTGCTGAAACAAGCACATCATTTATGGCACAATTGGCAAATCTTGCTGGTGGAATTGTTTGCGAAAAAGTAGGCGTTGTGCCTATTGATGCAGCAATTTTAAAAAACGAAGCCATCAAACTTTTGGCAGATAACTAGAAACAATTCAGCGCCATTACTGTTATTCACACCATGTCAGTTACTCCATATTCTCATTCTAAAGATAGTAAAAAGCAACAAGTTGCCCAAATGTTCGATGCTATTTCGGGTAAGTACGATTTTTTAAATCGTTCGCTTTCCTTTGGTATTGATGTGTATTGGAGAAAAAAAATGGTGAGGGAATTAAAAAAAATTAAACCTCAATCAATATTAGACATTGCCACAGGCACAGGAGACGTGGCCATTACAATGCAGCAACTGCATCCCGAAAAAATAATCGGAGTAGACATCTCTGATGGCATGCTTGAAATAGGAAGAGAAAAAATTCAACGTAAAAATTTGCAGCACATCATTCAATTACAAAATGGTGATTCCGAAAATTTAACATTTGCTCCTAATAGTTTCGATGCAATTACAGTTGCTTTTGGAGTAAGGAACTTCGAAAACCTTTCGAAAGGCCTTTCCGAAATGCATCGGGTTTTGAAGCCTGGTGGCAAAGTGGTGATTTTAGAATTCTCTAAACCGAAAATTTTTCCAGTAAAACAGCTGTATAACTTTTATTTCAAATACTTTTGCCCCTGGTTTGGAAAAATTATTTCAAAAGACACCTCCGCATATCAGTATTTGTTCGATTCTGTAAATGCATTTCCCGAAGGAAAAGAATTTACAGATATCGCTGAAAACAGTGGTTTTACAAAGATGAATTGCGAACGTGTAACTTTTGGAATCGTTAGTCTGTACACTGCCATAAAATAATTCTAATTAACTTTCGTTGAAGCAGACGATTACTAAGTACGTGATAAAAATACGCTTTCTACTTCTGGTGGCGGTGTTGTCCATTGCTTCAATTGGGAATGCTCAAAATCGGAAAATTTTAAATTTACCTAACTACGACAGACAAACCATTCATTTTGGCTTTTTGTTGGGTGTTAATAGTTTAGATTTTGTAACCAAGCCAGTTAAAGACATAAGAATTCTCGATTCATTAAACATTATTCAAAATGTTAGTGGAGCTGGTTTTAGTTTAGGAATCATTGCTAACCTGCACATGGGTGATAATTTCGATTTACGCTTCCTTCCCACACTCTCCTTTGGCGAAAGAAAACTAACGTATACCATCAACTACAAAACTTTCGATTCATTAGTTACCAGAAACAAACCAGTAGAATCTACTTTATTGGAGTTTCCTTTATTGTTAAAATTCAAATCTTCCCGGCATGCCAATTTTAGAACTTATGTATTGGGTGGCGTAAAACCAATGATTGACCTTGCTTCTCAAAATAAGGTGGACGATCAAGGGGAGAAAATTCTAAAATTAAAAAGAAACGATCTTGCCTTTGAAATCGGAATGGGATTCGATTTCTATTCTCAGTTTTTCAAATTTACCCCGGAAATTAAAATGGCTTACGGCTTAAGTAATTTGCTGGTTCAAGAAGGTAATATTTTTACAGGAGGTTTAGACGCATTGCGCTCTAAAGCATTCTATTTTTCTATTACTTTCGAGTAACACATGCAAACGCTTCATCTTTCTTTATCGCCTGAAGAAGGCTTCAGTCCAGATTTACTCAAACTAGCTGTTATTCGCCATCTTGGCTTAAGTAAAACTGATATTGTACAGGTGGAGCTACTAAGAAGGTCAATAGATGCACGCAGCCGACAAGTAAAAATCCAAGTTCAGGTAAATGTTGCCATTAATGAAACATTACCCTTATCAAAAATAGAACGACCAGCTTATAAAAATGTTAAAAATGCCGCCGAAGTCATAGTAATTGGAGCTGGCCCAGCAGGACTTTTTGCAGCCCTTCAATTGATTGAATTAGGTTTAAAACCAATTGTTCTAGAACGTGGTAAAAACGTACGCGACCGCCGTAGAGATTTGGCAAACATCAACAAAGAACACATCGTAAATCCAGAATCTAACTATTGTTTCGGAGAAGGTGGAGCCGGAACTTATTCCGATGGTAAATTATACACCCGATCTAACAAAAGAGGAAGTATTCAATCTGTCCTTAATACTTTTTTTGAACACGGCGCCGTGCCCGAAATTCTCATAGAAACGCATCCACATATTGGTACAAACAAGCTACCTGGAATTATCACAGCCATGCGCGAAAGCATTATTACACACGGTGGAGAAGTGCATTTTAACACAAAAGTTACTGAGTTCATTGTAAAAAATGCTGCTTTTGCAGGCATCAAAACCTCCCATGGAATAACATTTTCAGCCAAAGCTTGCATTCTGGCAACAGGCCATTCAGCAAGAGATATTTACCAAACTTTACAAAATCAAAGCATTATTTTAGAAAGCAAACCATTTGCTTTAGGCATACGCATTGAACATCCACAAACATTAATTGATGCCATCCAGTACAAATGTTCCGATAGAGGCGAGTTTTTACCTCCTTCCTCCTACTCTTTGGTTGAACAAGTAAATGGGCGTGGCGTGTATTCTTTTTGCATGTGCCCGGGTGGAATTATTGCTCCCTGCGCCACCAATCCAGGAGAAGTAGTTACCAACGGTTGGTCGCCTTCACGTCGTAATAATCCTTTCGCAAATTCGGGAATTGTTGTCGAAATTTTACCAGAAGATCAAGTGCAGTTTTCACAGCATGGCCCACTGGCTGGAATGTATTTGCAACAAGCTATAGAACAAACAGCTTGTTTATCAGCGGGAGGAAACCAAACCGCACCGGCACAGCGAATGGTAGATTTTGTAAATAAAAAAACTTCAGTAACGCTGCCGGCAACTTCTTACCAACCAGGCATTGCTTCAGTAGATTTATATTCCGTTTTACCAGAAGCGGTTACCAGCAGATTGCAAATCGCCCTTAAAAACTACAACAATAAAATGCGCGGCTTTTTTACAAACGAAGCTGTTTTACATGGAGTAGAATCTCGCACTTCAACACCAGTGCGCATTCCAAGAGACCCTGAAACATTGCAACACCTCCAAATAAAAGGACTTTTTCCTTGTGGTGAAGGTGCAGGTTATGCCGGAGGAATTGTATCGGCCGCCATGGATGGACAAAATTGTGCGCAAGCAACCAAACGTTTCTTAGAAAGTTAAATCTTGGGCGCCTTAACGCGCTATCCGCATTAGTCCCATTTTGCGAAAAGCATAAATGGGAGCTAATTTGCTCCTAAAGGCGGGCGCGACTGTATAAGATTTAAAGATAATTTGAAATAAATTTGATTTGTTCAAATATTTAATACCTTCACACTTCATATAAAACCACCACTATGAAGAAAATTTTACCATTTTTAGTGCTTTTGTTGTTACTTTCAAAAGCGGTTTCAGCGCAAACTCCTTATGGAGTATATCAAATTAACTTTGCGCCAGAAGAGTTTGAGCAGACAAATTTCGTTAGTTTACCCGACGATCAGTATTCAAGTGCAGTTCAAATTGGCTTTCCATTCGTTTTTTTCGGGCAATCCTATGATAGTTTGATAATATCCTCTAACGGGTACGTTCGTTTTGATTTGAATTACGCGAACAGTTTTTCTAACTTTACTGTAAGTCAGTCACTTCCTGACTCTGTTTCGCCGCTTAACTCGATTTTTTTATCTTGGTTTGATCTCAACCCTTTTTTTCAACCTATAATTTCCTATACTACAGTAGGAATTGCGCCTAATAGAATTTTTGTAGTAAACTATAATGATGTACCTTATTTTGGTTGTGATCAAACTGTTTACAAGGGGCAATTAAAATTATACGAAGGTTCTAATAACATTGAGATGCACATTACTGATAAACCATTTTGTGACAGCGGTGTTTCTTGGAATAATTTTGCAATTCAAGGCATTCAAAATTCAAATGGAACAGAAGCTTACCATGTTCCAGGCAGAAACAATAACGGTGTTTGGCAAACGTCTAACGATGCTTGGAGATTCGACCCTGATACTGTAAGCGCAGAAGCTTGTATCATGACAGGACGCGTAATTGCCGATTTTAATGGTAATTGTATTGTTGATGGAAGCGACTATGCATTACCAGGACAAGTTGTTATTCGCGATGGTAATCAAGTTTATACTTCAACCAATCAAGCTGGCGTTTACAGTTTTGAAGCAGATACTGGTAATTATCAAATAGGATTTAATGGTCTTTCTGCGAATCTTCCTTTTGGAACTATTAACTGCCCTCAAAATGCAACTTTCAATTTAAACTTAACAGAAGCTGGAACAATTGCAGATAGTTTAGACTTTTTTATATATCCAGATTCTACTTGTGCAGATCCTCAAATTCATATTTCTCCGATGGGACCTTTCCGCCGTTGCGCTGGAAACGATAACCATCAAGCAATTTTTGTAACTAATCATGGTTTGCTTCCCGTTGAAAATTATTCTGTTTCTTTAACATTACCCGATTCTTTATACTTGTATAACACCGAGCCTGCTTTTTCTTCTCAAGAGGGAAATACCTACACTTGGAATTTTAACGATACACTTGTTTTTGGGGAAATAACGGCTATTCATTTGTACGATTCACTTAGTTGCTTCACTACTGATGGTACGTTTAAATGTATGGCGGCTTCGGTTAGTTCTTCAGGAGATTGCAATAGTAGCAACAATACATCAGACATTTGTCAAATTGTAAATGGTTCATATGACCCGAATCACATTCAATTGCTATCCGCACCTCCTACACCACAATATGTGTACACCATGGAAGTAGAAGGTACTGAACAATGGTACACTTACCGCATTCAATTCCAAAATACTGGAACTGCTCCAGCTCAAACTGTAATTGTAACTGATATACTACCTTCATTTTTTGATTACAGCACAGCAGAATTGTTAGGCTCAAGTCATGAATGTATGCTTGTAAATACAGGAGATGGAACATTAAAATTTGTTCATTATTTTATAAATCTTCCAGATAGTTCTGAGAATTTTGCTGAAAGTATTGGTACTGTGATATTCAAGGTTAAAACAAATCAAGTATTACTGCCAGGTCAAGAAATCGCAAATCTCGCTTCTATTGTATTTGATGTAAATGAGCCCGTTATTACCAACAACGCAATATTCGAAGTTCCGTTACCAAATGGAATAAATACAATTAATCCAAGAATGGATATTTATCCAAATCCTGCGGATCGCACGCTTACAGTTTCTTCCGAATTTTCTAATGCTACTTTACAAATTACCGATTTAAGCGGTAGAATTGTTAAAGTAGAAACTATTAATAATATCCAACAAACAATAGAAACCG
>Ga0247831_1007725_pt1 | contig 11792 bp, 11 predicted proteins | sample LaCruzMarch2015__9_FD_192406 | JGI IMG/M metagenome (GOLD analysis project Ga0247831, IMG submission 192406) | Freshwater microbial communities from meromictic Lake La Cruz, Castile-La Mancha, Spain - LaCruzMarch2015_1m | ecosystem: Environmental > Aquatic > Freshwater > Lake | place: Spain...
GCGGCTGTGGCAGTTCCGCGGGTGCACGAAGGTCGGTCTCCACGTCACCACCACCCGAAGCGGCAAGCCGGCGCGTGCGGGCATGCACGCCCACCGATGCCGCACGATGCCCGCCGAGCACGTGCACGACCGCGGTGACGGCATCCGCGTCACCACCCCGGCGCGCACGATCTTCGACCTGGCCCGTCATGTCAGTTGGCAGACGCTCGAGTCGGTCATCGAGCAGGGCGTCCGCCGCGAGCAGTTCGACATCCCGGCGCTGTACGCCGTCGGCCGGATCATGTGCCGCCGTGGCAGAGCCGGTTCGGCACTGTTCGGGGCCGTCCTGCGGTCACGCCCCATGTGGCGCCGACCGGTCGACTCGCACCCCGAACTGGTGCTGCGCGACGTGCTGGCCGCTGCGGGACTCGTCCTCGAGTGCCAGGTAGAGCTGCAGCTTCCGGACCGCACCACCATCCATCCCGACCTCGGTGATCCCTCGTGTGGCTTCTTCATCGAGATCGACGACCATGAATGGCACGGAGGCCGACTCGACGCGAGTTACGACGCGTGGCGCGATCGTCAGGTGCGGCTTCTCGGGTGCCGGATCGAGCGCGTGAGCACCGACGACATCACCCCGTTACGCCGGGGCCTGGTGCGCGACCTCCAGGAGGCCCACCGACAGCAGCGACTTCACCATGAACTTCGGCACGTCGGCGGGCCTCAGGCCCCCTGAGGTGCCGAAGTTCGTGGGGGTCAGGGGGTTTTGCGGCGGCGGGCTCGGGTGCCGGCGACGATGGTGGCCGGCACGTAGAAGGCCCGGGCCGGCAACGACACCTCGTCCCACGGGCGCTTGGTGAGCGGGGCCCGCCACGAGAGCATCCGGTAGAGGAAGAACGCGGCGATCAGCGCGTGGAGCGTGAACAGCGCCCAGAAGAAGCCGACGGGGCCGAGCATCACCATCATCGTGGCTGCGGCGTACGGGCCGAACACGGCGCCCACGCCGTAGAGCGTGACAAGGGTGGATGCGGCGGAGTTGAGGTGCTCGGGCTCGACCCAGTCGTTCGTATAGGCGGCGGCGATCGAGTACAGCGGGTAGCTGAGCGCGCCGAGGACGCCGAACCAGACGATCGCCATCCAGTGCCCCTCCGGGGTGAGCACGAGCACCAGCGCCAGCGCCAGGGCACCGACGGACGCAGCGAGGCCGACGGCCCGACGGTCGAGGTCGTCCGAGGCGGCAGAGATCGGCCACTGCAGCAGCATGCCGCCGATGCCGGGCGCCGCGGCGAACAGGCCGATGAGCGCCACCGGATAGCCGGCACGGGTGGCGTACACCGCCGGCAGGCCGCCGAGCACACCGTGGGCAATACCGATGAGCAGGCACGACAAGAGCCCGGTGGGCACGATCCTCGCGAGCTCTCGCATCGAGATGTGCTCGCTCTCGCCGATACCGGGTGCCACGGCCTCCTCGGACAGCGTCACGGGGATCACCGCCAGCGAGGCCAGGATCGCCGCCACGGAGAACCCGGCCACCACCTGGCCGTCGAACGCGAACAGCATCGACTGACCCGCAGCGAAGGCGCCCGCCACGACGAGGCTGTACACCCCGAGCAGACGCCCCCGGTTCTCGTTGCTGCCGAGCTCGTTCAGCCACGACTCGGCCACCACGTACTGGCCGGCGAAGCAGACACCGGTGATGAACCGCAGCAGCATCCACGGCACCCACGAATCGGTGAGTCCGATGGCCAGCAGCGCCACGGTGAGCGACGCAGCGAGCGCCGAGTAGACACGGATGTGACCGACCTTGCCCAACGCACGCAGCGCCAGGCGAGATCCGACGATGAAGCCGAAGTAGTACGACGCAGCGATCGTGCCGGTGATGACCGTGGGCAGGCCGGCGATCTCGGCTCGGAGTCCGAGGAGCGTGCTGAGCAGGCCACCGGCGGCCATCAGCATCGCCAGCCCTACGAAGAGGCCCCACGTGGCAAGCGCCAGGTCCTTCGAAATGGCCGGGCCCGCGTCGATGCGGCCCGTCGTGTCACTCACACCAGAGAGGCTACGCCGGTGCCGGAGGGCGCCCGGGTGATGTCAGACACCCTTGCGGCGGCGGATCTCGGCGCTGATGGCCGGGATCACCTGGTGGAGGTCACCGATGACCGCGTAGTCGGCCTTGGTGACCATGTTCGCCTCGGGGTCGGTGTTGATGGCGAGGATCTTCTTCGACGCCATCGCACCCACCCAGTGCTGAATGGCACCGGAGATGCCGCACGCGAAGTACAGGTCGGGGGCGATGCGGGTGCCGGTCTGGCCCACCTGGTCGGTGTGGTTGCGCCACCCGTTGTTGGTGACCGCACGCGAGCAGCCGACAACACCGCCGAGCAGTGAAGCGAGCTCCTCGAGCTGACCGAAGCCCTCCGGCGAGCCCACGCCGCGACCGCCACCCACGACCACCGGCGCAGTGGCCAGCGTGACACCGGCGGCGCGTTCGACGCGGTCGATGACGACCGTGCGCGCCAGCGCAGCGTCGAGCACCGGCACGAAGGTCTCGATGGAGACATCGACCGGTGCTTCCGCCGGCTCGATGGCGTGGTGGGACATGGTGAGCAGCGCCGTCGGTGCCTGCAGCTCGCACTGCTCGAGCAGCGAACCACCCCAGCGGACGCGCGTGATCTGCCAGGGCGTGCCGGGCTCGAAGGCGAGGCAGTTGGCCACCATCGGCAGATCGAGCACGGCGCCCACGTGGGCCATGACCTCGTTGCCGCGGTCGGTACCCGTGGCGATGACAGCGGTCGGCGAGTGCTGCTGCACGAGCTGAGCCACGGTGTCGCCCCAGGCCTCGGGGCCGTAGTCGGACAGGATGTCGTGATGCACCTGGACGACCACCGACGCGCCGTGCAGCGCGAGCTCGGCTGCCAGGCCGTCGGCGGCGGTGCCGATCGTGACGGCATGCACGGGTTCGCCCAGTGAGCGGGCGGCAGCGAGGGCTTCGAGGGTGGCCGGGGCGAGCGTGCCCCGGTCGTGCTCGACGATGACGAGAACGGTCACTTCAGCACTCCGAGCTCTACGAGGACATCGACCACGGCGGCTGCCGCGTCGGGGCCGTGGCCGAGGATGGTGGTGGCACTCAGCTGCTCGGTGGCGGGCAGCAGGGTGACGAGATGCTGGCCACCGGGCTCGCCTTCGGGCGTCACCTGGTCGACCGGTGCCTTTTTCGAGGCGAGCCGGCCCTTCAGCGTCGGGTAGCGGGGCAGGTTGATGCCCTCCTTCACCCCGAGCACCACCGGCATCGGCAGCTCGTACACCTCGAGGCCGGCATCAGACTCGCGGCGGGCGCGCAGCATGCCGTCGCCCACCTCGATCCCCTTGATGCCGTTGACGATCGGTCGCCCGAGCGACCGTGCGACGCGCACGCCCACCTGGAAGCCACCGGAGTCGGCCGACTCGTTGCCGAACAGGATGATGTCGAACGCGCCGTCCGTCGCCTCGATCGACGAGATCGCCGACGCGATGGCTGCGGCCGTGCGCTGCGGGTCCCAGTCGGTGCCGTCGGTGGGCAGCAGCACTCCCTTCGCAACGCCGAGGCTCGCTGCGTAGCGCACCTGCTCCTCTGCCTCACCGGGCCCGAGCGTGAGGACGGTGGCCTCGCCACCGTGCCGCTCGATCAGCTGCACCGCCTCCTCCACCGCGCACTCCTCGTGCGGGCTGGTGGTGAACGCGAGGTACGCCGTGTCGACCGACTGGCCGTCGGCCGAGATGTTGATCTTGGCGCCGGGAGCCGGCACCCGCTTCACACAGACGAGCACGCGCATCGGTGCCTCCTCAGCTCTTCATGCGTGCATCGGTCGGATCGAACAGCGGCGTGGCGTCGGCCCGCTCGACGGTGACCGGGTAGCACTCGTTCATGTACATGACCTGGAGCTTGGTGCCCTCGACGGCGTGCTCCGGCGGCAGGTACGCGAGCAGCAGGTACTTGCCCACCGACGGCCCCGCACCTGCGGTGGTGACCCGCGAGACACGGCCCTTCGCGTCGACGATGCGGTCGCCGGCGAGGGTGAGGATCGGCTCGTTGCCGCCCGTGGGGAACCGGTCGTAGCCGTCGGCGCAGCGCTGCGAGTCCATCGACAGCGTGCACATGACCGCTGCCGGCGTCTCGTCGCGGGCGGCGAGGTAGGCGGCCTTGCCGATGAAGTCGGCGGCCTTCACCTTCGGACGGGCGAGACCCGCCTCGACCGGGTTGTACTCGCTCTCGAGCTCGGCGCCCATGAGGCGGTAGCCCTTCTCGATGCGGCCGGTGACGGCGTACACGCCGATGCCGACGGGGATGACGTCGAACTCCTGGCCGGCGTCCCACACGGCGTCCCACAGCTTGAGGCCGTGCTCCATGCGGGTGTAGATCTCCCAGCCGTTCTCACCGACGTAGCTGATGCGGAACATCGTGCACGGGATGCCGTCGATGAGGACCTCGCGGACAGCGCCATACGGGAAGCCGTCCTGGCTGAGGTCGTAGCCGGCCGTGGTCTCGTCGGTGGCGATCTTCGCCAGCGTCGCCGCAGCGTTCGGGCCCCACACGCCGAGCGTGCAGATGCCCTGCGAGCGGTCGGTGAACACGACGGACCCGTCGCCCTGTGTGAAGTCGGCCAGGTGCCGCGAGAACCAGTAGTGGTCGCGGCCGCCGTCGAAGGCACCGGTGATGACGCGGAAGTGGTCGGTGCCGAGGCGCTGGATCGTGAGGTCGCCACGGAAGCCACCGTGCGGGGTGAGCAACGGCGTGTACACGCTGCGGCCGACCGGCACGTCGACCTTGTTCACGCACATGTACTCGAGGAACTCGCAGGCACGCGGGCCTTCGAAGTCGAACTCGTTGAACGCGGTGAGGTCGACCATGCCGACGCTCTCGCGCATCTGCAGGTGCTCGGCGTTGGTGACCGGGTGCCACCACCGGGCGTCCCACTCGTGGGTGCGCGGCTGGCAGGCGTCGGGGAACTTCGCCATCAGCTTCTCGTTCGACGAGTACCACTGCGGACGCTCCCAGCCGCGGGCGTCGAAGAACGTCGCGCCGAGCGCCTCTTCACGGGCGTAGAACGGGCTGCGGCGCATGCCGCGCTGGCTGGCCCACTGCTCACGCGGGTGGACGATGCCGTAGGTCTTGTTGAAGTGCTCGTTGCACCGGGCGTTGATGTGCCACTCGGTCTTCTCGTGCGGGTAAAAGCGGCTGATGTCGCTGCCGTGCGGGTCGCACATGTGCGGGTACCCGTAGGTCATCCACTCGGCCACGAGCTGGGCGATGCCGGGGCCCTCCTTGATCCAGACCGCGGCGGCGCTCCAGAGGTTGCGCACCTCGGGGGTCTCGCCGAGCACGGGGTTGGCGTCGGGGGTGAGCGACAGGAGGCCGTTGATCGCATAGCGGATCTCGGCGTCACCGAGCATCTCCATGAGCTCGATGGCCTGCTCGAGCTGCGGGTCGAAGTCGTCGTAGGTGAGCGGGAGCTCGGTGGGCGTGAGCGCTGAGGCCTCGATCGACGGGATGTCGTCGGGGCGCATCAGGATCGGGCGGTGGGCGTAGCTGCCGACCTCCATCGAGCCGGCCGCCTGGCGCTCGTAGCAGAACGTGTCCATGTCGCGGATGATCGGGTACGCGAGCTCCTTGTTCGACTCCTGCAGGATGTCGATCGGGCCGACGTCGGCCATCTGGTGCACGGCAGGGGTGAGCGGAATGTTCGCACCGGCCATCGCAGCGATGCGCGGGCTCCACACGCCACAGGCCACCACCACGTGCTCGGCCTCGATGCGGCCCTTGTCGGTGACCACGGCGGTGATGGTGCGACCGGTGGGGCGATCCTCGGTCTCGAGATCGAGCACCTCCGTGTTCGCGAACACCTGCAGCGCGCCGGCGGCGACGGCCTCGTCACGCATCTCGGTACCCGTGGCGAGCGAGTCGACCACCGACACGCTCGGCGTGTAGTAGCCGCCGAGGAGGATGTCCTCGTTGATGAACGGGACCATCTCCTTGATCTCGGCCGGGGTGACGAGGCGGGCGTCGATGCCCCACGCCTTCGCCGAGGTCATGCGCCGCTTGAATTCCTCGAGGCGCTGCGGTTCACGCGCCACCTCGATGCCGCCGCAGGTGTTGTTGAGCCCGTGCTCGATGTACTGGTTCTGGCTCTCCACCGTGAGGAACGCCATCTCCTTGTTGTGGTCGGTCGGGAAGATGAAGTTCGAGGCATGACCGGTACTGCCGCCGGGGTTCGGCAGCGGGCCTTTGTCGATGAGGACCATGTCGGTCCAGCCGAGGCGGCTCAGGTGGCCGACCAGGCAGTTGCCGACGATGCCTGCGCCGATGACGACGACCTTGGCGCGGCTCGGAAACGCTTCGCTCATGTGGGACTCCCCTGGCAGACGGTCGTTTCCTTGTGAATCGACCCAAGTTGATATATCTTCACGATATCACACGGGAGTGACCCCATGACCAAGTCGTTGAGCGAACGCGCGTACCACGAGATCAGACGGATGATCGTCCGCCTCGACCTCGCGCCGGGCGCCGTCGTGCGCGAAGACGAGTTGCAGGAACGCCTCGGCATGGGGCGCACCCCCATCCGCGAGGCGCTGCAGCGCCTGGTCCGCGACCAGTTCGTGGTGGTGCTCCCCCGCCGTGGTGTCTACGTGTCGGGCATCGACGTGTCCGAGCTCTCGCTGCTGTACGAGACCCGCGCCATCCTCGAGCCGTACGCCACACGGCTCGCCTGCCTGCGCGGCAAGCCAGACCACTGGGACGACATGGCCGAGTTGCTCCGGCAGGCCGAACGACCGGGCACCCCGGGCGTCGAGCTGATCGAGATCGACCGTGCCTGCCACGAGATCGTGTGGGCGGCAGCCGACAACCGCTTCCTCACCGACACCCTCGACATGCTCTACGCCCAGAGCGACCGGCTGTGGCACATGTACCTGGCCGACGTCGACGACATGGGCCACGCTGTGGCCGAGCACCGCGAGATCCTCGACGCGCTGCGCGACGCCGACAGCGACCGCGCCGCGGCGCTGGCAGAGACGCACATTCGCTCGTTCGATGATCAGATTCGCAACGCCGTGACGCGCCGCCTCGCCGGCCCGCTGAGCTAGCCCGATCGAACGCCGACCAACCTCGGACGGGACGCGAGGCGTACGCGCACTCGTTGGAGTCGGGCACGCGGGGTGAACGAGTACGGTGACCCCGCATGGCTGATAGTTCCCTGCCCGGCCCCGGCCTCGGCGATCTGCTCGCCCTGCTCGGGGGCACCAACCCGCTCGCCGGCGTCACCAAATCGATCCAGCAGTTCCAACGTGGGGTGAACGACTTCCTCTCGGCGGTCGAGAACTTCAACGCCACCATGGAGCAGATGAACATCATCGCGGCGCGGGTGAACCGACTGCTCGACGATGTCGAGCCGCCGGTACGCGCCCTGATGCCACAACTCACGCGCTCCATCACCGCGATGGACGCCCTGGCCGAACAGATCAGCGGGCCCATCGAGCGAGTCGCGCCGGGCCTGAGCCGCCTCGCCGAGGTCCTGCAATCGCCACAGGTGTCGGCGCTTCCACGTGATCTGTCTCAGGTGGTCGACATCGTCGGTGACCTCGGCCGTCGTCTGCAACCCCTCGGTCAGCTCGCCGAGACGGCCACCGGCATCGGCATCCTCCGCCAGTTCACCGGAGGCCTGCTCGCCAACCGCATCCCGTCGACCGACGCCGACTCCGCCGAGCCCGAGCCCGAGCGCGCCCGGGCGAAGCCGGCGACCACCCCGACCAAGGCCTCCGCCACGCCCGCGAAGTCGACCGGTGCACCGAAGGCCCCTGCCAAGCGGGCGAAGTCGACCGGTGCACCGAAGGCGCCTGCCAAGCGGGCAGCGCCTGCCACGCGATCGTCGGCATCACCGAAGTCCGGCACCAGCACTCGTCGCACCTGACCTGCCGTTGGGCTTCGTGAGGTCCAGCCGGCACCGCAGCGGGCGAAGCTCGCCGATGCCGGAGGTCGGTGAGTTTCAGCCGTCGCCACGGCGGCCGAACCTCACGGATGTCTGGGCTGGGGTGCCGTCAGTGCCTGGGGACGAAGGGTGTCAGAGTGCCAGACGGACCGGCGCACCGACCTCGAGCGGGTGGTCGACGAGCTGCGCATCGAGGTGGTCCTTGACCCCGCCGATGGCGAGGATGTTGAGCACCCCCTGGCCGCCACGACGCATGACGTCGATGAGCTGGTCGCCATCGCACAGCACCACGTCGCTGCCGCTGATGACCAGATGGGCCGAGGCGATGTCGGTGTCGACGTGCTCACGCAGGTAGTCGAACGCCTTGCGGACCGACTCGAGCTTGATCCCGGCGTCGAGGAGGCTCTTGATGACCCGGAGCTCGAGCAGGTCGCGGTACGAGTAGGCCCGACGGCTGCCACTGCCGCTGGCATCGGTGAGCGATGGGCGGACCAGGTCGGTGCGGGCCCAGTAGTCGAGCTGGCGGTACGAGATGCCGACGATCTTGGCGGCGCGCGTGCCGCTGTACCCGGTCTCGGTGAGTGGTTCCGTCATCGTTGCCTGCCTCGTCGATGATGACATCGGCGTAACTACGCCGGCGGGATTGCCTCGCCACCCTACTGATGCAGCCGCGCGGCGTCAAGCACGTTGCGCGCGACAGATCGCGCGCTCAGTCACCCTTGAAGTCTTCCGGATCGAGGTCGTCGAGGAAGTCGCGGAACTCGTCGATGATCGCTTCTTCGTCGTCGTCGTCGCCCACCTCGACCGGTGCCTGTGCCGCCTCGAGCAGGAGGCTCTCGGTGGCGAAGATGGGCGCGCCGGTGCGCACGGCGATCGCGATCGCATCGGACGGACGGCTCGACATGATCTGCTGCTTCCCGCCGCTGACGAGGTGGAGCTCGGCGTAGAACACGTGATCGCGGATCTCGGTGACCACGATGCGCTCGAGCGTGGTGTCGAGCCGGGCGAGGATCTGCACCATCAGGTCGTGGGTGAGAGGGCGCGGCGGCTCGATGCCCTCGAGCGCGGCGTGGATGGATGACGCCTCGGGTGTGCCGATGACGATGGGCAGCAGACGGCCCACGCCCGTCTGCTCACGCAGGATGACGACCGGCGTGTTCGCCGGCACTTCCACTCGGACTCCGACCAACTCCATGGGAACCACGAGCCGATGGTACCGCTCGGATACGAGCACGGATGACTCCACGGGCGGGGGAATTCAGCGCGACACCCTGACCCGGCGCCGGGACCGTCAGGGATCGATGTGCTGTCGGAGCAACGACACCATGAGCGCCTGGCGCAAGTCGGCCCCGAGGTCGGCCAGCTCGCCGAGGAGCTTCACCGCGTCCTGGCGCGCCTGAGGGTTGCGCTGTCGGAGCAAGGGCAGGATCCGCTGTTCGTACAGTGACGCCTCGCGCTCGGCCGACTGGCGCCACGACCGCAGGTGCCGGGCGTCGATACCGCGGACGAGGAAGCCCGAGGCCGCCTTCGCGATCGAGACGTCAGCGTCGGTGTAGCTGGCGTTCGCCCCGCTTCCCCGCGCCGTGACCAGACCGAACGACTCGAGGTCGGCCAGTTGCTCGGCGGTGATGCCGGCTGCCGAGCAGACCTCGGAGGCGTCGTACACCTCGGCGCGCGCCGCCACGGCTGCGAGCGACACGGGTGGCCGCTGTCGCGACTGTGCTGCGGGGTGCCGATCGGTGACCACGCGGTCGGCGTGGATGCTGATCGTGCCCGTGGGGTCGTCGGTGTCCGGGCCAGGCGAGATCGGTGTCGGCTCGGCGATTCGGACGTTGCGGATGCCACGGTTGAGCTGGCTCACGTTGTCGGCCGGGGCTGCGGCCACTGACGACGGGATCTGCGGGATGGGGATGCCGCCGGAGTCGTCGATCTCGCCTGAGTCGAGACGGTCGCGGATGACGCGCAACGGCAGAAAGTTCTCGCGCTGCTCGCGCAGGATGACGCGCAGCCGTTCGATGTCGGCGTCGAAGAACTTCCGGTATCCCGACGAGGTGCGCTCGGGCTCGATGAGACCCTGGCTCTCGAGGAAGCGGATCTTCGAGATGGTGACGTCGGGGAACTCCTCGAGGAGGAGTCCGAGGACCTCTCCGATCGAGAGGTAGGGGCGCTCGTTGACCCCGCTCGTCACGAGGCCGTCCCGTTCGCGAAGAAGACGAGACGGAACTTCCCGATCTGGACCTCGTCGCCCTGGTGCAGTACGGCGTCGTCGACCCGCTCGAGGTTCACGTACGTGCCGTTCAGCGAACCGGCGTCGCGCACCGAGTACTGATCACCCTGGCGCACGATGTCGGCATGGCGGCGCGACACCGTGATGTCATCGAGCATGATCTCGCTGTCGGGGTGCCGTCCCATGCGGGTGACCTCGGCGTGCAACGGGAAGACAGCGCCTGCCTGCGAACCGCTGCGGACCACCAGCGAGGCAACGCCGCTGGCGAGCCGCGACAGTGGCACCTGGGTGTCGTCGGCGGTGCCCGGGGCGTCCTGCAGCGGGTCGACCTTCGCCAGCGTGATGGTCTGGTCGGCCGGACGATCGAGCAACGCGCCGCACGACGAGCAGAACACTGCGTCGATCGTGTTGCGGTGACCGCACTGGTTGCAGAACACGGAGGCCATGGGACGCGGGATACTAGCCCTCGACCAGGGCTCGGTAGCCGGTCGCGTCGAGCAATGCGTCGATCTCGTTGGCATCGCTCATCTCGATCTCGCAGATCCAGCCGTTGCCGTAGGGGTCGTTGTTCAGTGACTCCGGCGCATCGGCGAGGGCGTCGTTGACCGCCACGATGGTCCCGGTGACGGGTGCGTAGATGTCACTGACCGACTTCGTGCTCTCGACCTCGCTCATCGTCTCGCCGGTGACGACCACCGTGCCAACCGCAGGCACCTGCACGTAGACCACGTCGCCCAGGGCATCCTGGGCGTAGTCGGTGATGCCCATGCGGACACGGCTGCCCTGCACTGCGATCCACTCGTGGTCGCTCGAGTAGCGGAGGTCCTCGGGGATTGCCATTCCCGAGAAGTTAGCCCTTCACGGCGGGTCAGCGCACCAGTTGCCGGATGCGTCGCGCGTACTCCTGTGCCAGTTGCCGCGCCTCGCTGTCGGTGCCCGCCTCGGCCCAGATGTGCGTGACCGGTTCCTCCGGATCCGGCAGCGCCAGCATCCACCCGTTCGCATGGATGATGCGCACCCCGTCGACCAGCTCGACGTTGCGCGAACCCATCTCCATCAGCGACCGCATCACCATGCCCTTCTGCTCCCAAGGGGTCACGACGGTGTCGTGGACCAGGTGCACCTTGGGCAGACCGTCGACGACCTCGCTGAGCGAGCGGTGGCTGCGGGCGAGCAGATCGAGCATCTTCAGCAGCGCCGCAGCGCCGTCGAAGGCCGGGAGGAACCCGGGCAGGATGTACCCGCCGCGGCCGTCGGCGGCGAACCCGACGGCAGGGTCGTTGGCGGCAGCCATGATCGCCGCCGTCGAGAGCTTGGTGGGCACCAGTTGGACGCCGTGGGCCGTCGCGATGTCACGCGCCCGGCTCGTGACGTTCACCGGGAGGGCGATGGTGTCGCCGAGCAAGTGGTCCGAAACCAGCTCGACGAAGGCGAGCAGCGCCTCGGTGTCGCTGAGCACCCGGCCCTGGTCGTCGACCAGGCGCAGGCGCTCGCCGTCGGCGTCGATGACCGCTCCCAGGTGGGCGCCGGAGGCACGCACGAGCCCGGCGACGCGCTGCAACGCCTGCTCGGTGTCGAAGGTGACACGGCCGGCCGTCGAGACGTACGGGTTCACCGCGAGCACGTCG
>Ga0247831_1007729_pt1 | contig 11787 bp, 10 predicted proteins | sample LaCruzMarch2015__9_FD_192406 | JGI IMG/M metagenome (GOLD analysis project Ga0247831, IMG submission 192406) | Freshwater microbial communities from meromictic Lake La Cruz, Castile-La Mancha, Spain - LaCruzMarch2015_1m | ecosystem: Environmental > Aquatic > Freshwater > Lake | place: Spain...
GCGAATTTTTGCTTCCGAAAGTCCCACGATTGCTCAGGATTGAGCCATTGAAATCATGACCACAGCTAACCCTAAAATGCTTAATAAATGGATATTGCTCGATGGTGATTGGAAATACTGGCGTTGTTGTATTGATTTATTCAATACATAGAAATAACAAAATCTATCGAAATCAACGTGATAAATGCTAACATCGATGGTGCTTTTGACCTGTGGTTACCTCGAGAATTTGCACATTCTCCAAGCGGCCTGATTCGTTTGCGCGACCAGCGGCACACAGGTGGCCTGTTTATTTATAGATTGAATTTATTGAATTTATTCCTTCAATCAAATTGTTTTTATGTGAACCCGCCCTCAACATCCAAGCGGCCTTGCGCATTGCGTCGGTGGTTGCTGCGGCCAGTGCGGTATTGCGCTCGATCCAGTAACCGATGCTGCACCATCCAAATGTTTAGAGGGCGCGCTGGTTTTTGGCTGGTGCGCCCTTTTTCTTAAAAGTCGAAGCTGATCTGATCGGTGGACTTCTTGGCGCGCTTTCGCGCCTGTGCCTTGGCCTCTGTTACCTGCTTGATCCCAGACTTTCGACTGCCATGTTGTTCTTGGATGACGTGCGCCAGCGCCCTGTGCCCATCGGCTCTGCGGACACGGTGGATCTCCGCCCGGGCAAACGCCCCTGCCGCCGCATGGTCGACTAACGGGGCGGGATAGGACTGCGGCACATCCTCTGCCAAAGCTTTCCAGGGTTCATGGACACGGGCGGTAGGCAGATGGGCCAGTTCTGGCACCCAAAGCCGGATGAATGACCCTTCCGGGTCTTGATCCAGGGATTGTTTGACGGGATTATAGATGCGGGGTGTGTTGATACCTGTCGTGCCTGATTGCATCTGCGCTTGGCTATAGTGGATGCCGGGCTCAAAGTCGGTGAACCGACGGGCCAGCAATGTGGCTGGCAAGCGCCAGTCCAGCCAAAGATGATAGCTCGCAAAGCTCATAACCATCGCACGCATCCGGAAGTTCAGCCAGCCCGTTGCTGCCAGCGACCGCATGCAGGCATCTACAAAGGGAAAGCCAGTGCGGCCTTCAATCCAAGCTTGCGCTAGCGCACTATCTTCGGGTCGCTCTGGCCGAAGACCGTCATAGGCACGGTGCATATTTTGAATCTGTATCTCTGGCTCATCTTCCAGTTTTTGGATGAAGTGGCAGTGCCAGTGCAGCCGGGCCAAGAAGGATGAGATTGAGGCGGCATAGACTGTGTCGCCCGCCGCTAGATGTCGCGCTTGCGCACGGCTGGCAGTCTGAAACGCCTCGCGCATCGAAATCGTGCCAAAGGCCAAATGGGGTGACAGGCGAGAACACGCTTCAGCGCCTTCAGCGGGACTGGACATGGCCTTCCGGTAGTGCCGTCCGCGTACCGACAAAAAGCTTTTCAAAAGCGCAACCGCTTCGCGCCTGCCGCCCGTCTGTCGATTTGGGCAATAGTCATCGGCGATGTTGAGGTTTTCGGCCTTGGGCAAATTGGCGCTAGGCACAGTAGCAAAGCGGATCGCCTCTGGAGCTTCGACAGGCGCAGTCGCCATCATCATGTCCCAGCGTTTGGCCCAGCCATTGCGTGTACTTGGGCCGCGCCAGACACCGTGCTGGCGCGTTTCCAGCACGGGCACACCAGCCCGCTTGGCCCAAACCCGCACTGCTTTGTCGCGTTGATAGGTCCAGAGCAGGCCCGTTTCCTCATGTGCATGAATGGCGCGGATGCCATAGCGGGCATGTAAACGAGCAAAGACGTCGCACGCCTCGCCCATTTCCACCACTAAGCCTGCCCCCCGCGCCTGCAGAGCCTCATCTAAGTCGGCCAAACATTCCGTAAGAAAGTCGAAATGGCGCCCGGATAGTTCAGGTTGAACCCACAGCTCGGGCTCAAAAACATAGAGGGGCAGGACCGGATTGCGGCTCTGCTGAGCTGCCAGCAAAGGCGCGTGGTCGTGCACGCGCAGATCGCGCTTGAACCAGACGATCTCGATCATTTGTGTCCCAAGTCACGCACTAAACTGGGCAATCTCTCTTTCAGCTTGAAAAAGCCACCGGTTGCCAAGGGCCACGTCCGGCTATCCCAAGGCCGTCGCAGGCGCACAAGCCGGACGTCATGGACGGCCAAAGCGCGTTTTAAATCTGCCAGATGCCAAGCGATCGGCCCGACAGGCGCATAGGGTGTCGCGATCTCTCGGACGTCCAGCCCCAGTGCCCAACTGAGCGCCTCGTCGAGAGTGGTCATCTGCGGCGCATCTACATTGAACGCGTGCTCAAGGCGGGTGCAGGCGTCTTGTCCAGCCCGGCGCAGAAACTTGTTCTTGCTCCCATCTGCTGGGCCAATCTCGGGCACTTGTAACAGGCCAGCGCCCATCACTTTCGCGGTCAACGGCAGCGACTCTGGATGTAGATCATCTCCATGCAGCAAAAGGCCGACGCGCTCTTCAAACAAAATCTCACCGGCGGGCAGGGTGCCAGGGCCGGTTTCCAAAAAGGGCTCGCTTAAGGGCAGCGCGTTTTCGGATAGTTGGCCAACAGGGTTAAAGCGCGCCGCGGTGTGAGTTTCGATATTGCTCGCGCGCGCGACATAATGCTTGCCTTTGGTATGGAGCCCCGCCACCCAGCGCCACGACAGGGTGTTGGACGCCACATCGGCATCGAGAAGGTGCTTAAAGAAGAAATCCGCCCCCAATTGCCACGGCAATTCCAGCGTAAAAATCCAAATACTGGCAAACCACATGCGCGCATGATTGTGCAGCCAGCCCAAAGTAGTGAGCTCGCGCACCCACGCATCAAAGCACGCAATGCCCGTCTCGCCCCTCTTGGCGCGCGAAAGCTTTTGGGCAAGCTCATGATCTTCTGCGACCACTTGATTGAGGGCAAGTCGGTCTTGGTTAAAGCGCGTCAACACCTGCGGCCGCATCTCCAGCCAGCCTTTCCAATAGCTGCGCCAATAGACTTCCTGGATGAATTTCTCTGCCTTCACACAGCCATGGCTGGCCATCATGCGGCTGACGACTTCTTCTTCGGTAATCAATCTGCGCGCGAGCCAAGGCGATAGGGCGGACACGTTTGATCGGTCATCTGGCCCCAGGTCGCTATTTCGGGTGCGGGTATAGGCCGTGCCCGCTGCGGGCAAAAACGCTTCTAAACGCGCCAAACCAGCCGCCCGCGTCCCCGTCCAATCAACGCGGCTTAAGGCTTGTGGGGTGGGGTCAAACGGTAGAGGCGACATGGGGTTGGATACGCAGTGGGCGGCGCATTGGTTCAAGGATTGGTGTGAAAAGGGGGTGGATTAGTTCTCCCGTCACACCCTGCAAGGTGAACCTTATTAAGGGTGCTTTTGATTCAAGCTATGGCTATGCTCTCCCAAGCCAAAGAACGGACCTGACCATGAAAGACTTTATCTTCCTGATGCATGCTGACACGACCAGCCCAGAGCGCGATGAAGACTGGGAACCCTATATCGGTCGGCTGATCGAGGCGGGCTGCTTTCAAGGCGGCAGCTCTATCGGGCAGGGGCAGGCGTTTAGCAAAGAGGGCGATGCTGCCCCGCTCACGCGCCAGCTGTCGGGCTATATCAAAATCCAAGCTGAGAGCCTTGAGGGTGCTTGCGCTGCCTTGGAGGGTAACCCGACCTATGAAGCGGGTGGTATGGTGGAAATTCGGGAATTGGTGGAGGGATAGGGGGGACTCGGGGCCCGTCTCGCAAAGGAGCTCTCCCCTCTCCCTCTGGAAGAGGGGACGGGGGTGAGGGCCTTACACTCACGCAAATATCAAATGCATTTGGGTAGCCGTTACTGCGCTACACAGTGAACATAAGCGCCCAATGAGCCCTCACCCCCAACCGTCGACCTATAGGTCGACCCCATCGGGCGAGGGGACCACGCATGACTTATCAAGGTCCCCGCTCTAAGCTTCGGCGGGTGACATTGGCACAGGGCAAACCCCCTTTTTACACCCCGCCCAAACCCCCGTGCCACAAGGGCCTTCGCCTGACCGACAGGCGGTGGTGGGGCGACCTTCATCAAATTGTGGCTTGCATTCTAGGGCCACATCGTGTCTGTGCGCGCTGGGCCACCCGCTCCCACCGGCGGGCGCTCATCTGAAAGGATGGGAGTAACATGAACGCGAATACCCCTAAGCCGCACATGCGGCCCGCTGACCCTCGGTTTTCTTCGGGTCCCACCAAAAAACGCCCCAATTGGAGTCTCGACGCGTTGTCGGGTGCCGTCCTTGGTCGTTCTCACCGTTCCAAACCCGGTAAAGCTCGCCTGAAACTCGCGATCGATCTGACGCGCGAAGTGCTGCAGGTACCAGACGGCTATCGCATCGGCATTGTCGCAGGCTCGGACACGGGTGCTGTTGAAATGGCCATGTGGTCCATGCTGGGGCCAAAGCCTGTGGCGACCTTGGCTTGGGAAAGCTTTGGTGAGGATTGGGTGACCGATGCGGTCAAGCAATTGAAATTGGACCCGGTGGTGATCAAGGCCGACTATGGCCAATTGCCAGACCTCGCCGCCGTGCCTGCCAAAACCCATGATGTGATCTTCACTTGGAATGGGACCACCTCTGGCACCCGCGTACCAAATGCGGACTGGATCCCGGCTGACCGCGAAGGTATCACCATTTGTGACGCCACATCTGCCGCCTTTGCCCAAGCTTTGGATTGGCACAAGCTCGATGTCGTCACCTTCTCTTGGCAGAAAGTGCTAGGCGGCGAAGGGGCGCATGGCATGCTGATCCTCGGCCCGCGTGCTGTGGAACGCCTCGAAAGCTACAATCCCGCTTGGCCTATGCCAAAATTGTTCCGCATGACCAAAGGCGGAAAATTGGTCGAAGGCATTTTTGAGGGTGAGACGATCAACACCCCCTCCATGCTCGCCACCGAAGACTATATTGACGCGCTGACTTGGGCGAAAAGCGTCGGCGGTCTGACTGGTCTCCATGGGCGGGCTGACGCCAATTTGACCGCGATTGCTGAATGGGTCGACAAGACCGCTTGGGTCGACTTTTTGGCTGCCACGCCTGAAAGCCGCTCCAATACATCCGTCTGCTTGAAAGTCGTCGATCCCCGCGTCACGGGCCTACCGGAAGAAGGCCAAGCCGATTTTGCCAAGAAGCTCGCAGGGCTCTTGGACAAAGAAGGCGTTGCCTTGGATGCTGCGGCCTATCGGGCGGCCCCTCCGGGTCTGCGCCTCTGGTGTGGGGCGACCATCGATACAGACGATGTCATTGCTCTGACCCCTTGGCTCGACTGGGCGTTTGAGACGCTCGTCGCTGACCTCTAGACAGACTCTCTCCCGTTCGCTTCGCCTAGTTCCCCCACACGCGGGGGAGGTGGCCGCGAAGCGGACGGAGGGGGTGGCACACCGAGGTTTGAACCCATGCCGATAACCCTGCGCCCCGCTACTCAAGACGACGTGCCAATGTTGGAAGCTTGGGATCAAGAGCCGATTGTAGCCGCCTCAGACCCAAATGACGACTGGGACTGGGATCAGGATATGCTGGGCGCTGAAGGCCTTGAAAACCTAATCGCTGAACTCGACCACCGTCCAATCGGGTTCATTCAGATCACCGATCTGTTGCGTGATGCCTCATGTTATTGGGGCAGCCCTCAAGAGGGATTTAAGGCGATCGACATCTGGATCGGAGAGCCTGACGCCCGAGGCAAGGGCGCAGGCCGCGAGATGATGGCACAAGCCATTCGACGCTGCTTTGCCGACTTAACAATACACACCATCTTGATCGACCCCATCACCACAAACACCGCGGCCATCGCCTTCTATCGCAGGCTTGGCTTCACATTTCTCGAAAACCGCCGCTTCGGGCAGGACGATTGTGCTGTCCACCAACTCACGCGGCAAAACTGGAACAAAGGACCAAACCCATGACCGAACCACGCGTTTTGATCTCTGATAAGATCAGCCAAGCCGCCATCGATATTTTCAAGAACCGCAATGTTGCTGTGGATTATAAGCCCGGCATGACCAAGGACGAACTGATTGCTTGCATTGGCGAGTATGATGGCTTGGCCATTCGTTCTGCTACTAAGGTTGATGCCGACGTACTGGCGGCGGCCACCAAGCTGAAAGTGATTGGTCGGGCTGGCATCGGGGTCGACAATGTCGATATTCCAGCCGCGACCGCCCGTGGCGTCATCGTCATGAACACGCCTTTCGGCAATGCGATCACCACAGCAGAACATGCCATTGCCATGTTGTTTGCCGCTTCCCGTCAGATTGGCGCGGCAGACGCGTCTACCCAAGCCGGCAAATGGGAAAAGAACCGCTTCAATGGGGTGGAACTCTATGCCAAGACCTTGGGCGTGATTGGCTGTGGTAACATCGGCTCCATCGTGGCCGACCGTGCTTTGGGCCTGAAGATGAAAGTCGTCGCTTATGACCCATTCCTCAGCCACGAGCGTGCGGTTGAGATTGGCGTGGAAAAGGTAGAGTTAGACGAGCTTTTGGCCCGCGCCGACGCCATCACCATGCACGTGCCTTTGACGCCAACGACTCGCAATGTGTTGTCGGCTGAAAACCTCGCTAAAACCAAAAAGGGCGTCATCATTGTCAATTGTGCCCGCGGTGGCTTGGTGGACGAAGCAGCCTTGGCCGAGCATTTGAAGACCGGCCGCGTTGGTGCTGCAGCCTTTGACGTGTTCGCTGAAGAGCCTGCGACGAGCAACGTTCTGTTTGGCTGCCCGAACTTCACCGCCACCCCGCACTTGGGTGCTTCCACCACCGAAGCGCAGGAAAACGTGGCTCTACAAGTTGCCGAACAGATTGCGGATTATGTGTTGACGGGGGCGGTCACCAATGCGCTCAACACGGCTTCCGTCACCGCCGAAGAAGCGCCAAAGCTGAAGCCGTTTATAACCTTGTGCGAAAAGCTCGGCGCCTTTGCCGGTCAGATTGTTGATGATGGTCTGGATGCGATTGAAGTCGAGTACGAAGGTGAAGTTACAGGCCTCAACATCAAGCCCTTGACCGCCTCGTTGCTGGCTGGAATTTTGAAGCCCTTATTGGCTGACATCAATATGGTCAGTGCACCGACGATTCTGAAGGATCGTGGCACACCCTTTAGCGAAGCCAAGCGTGACCTTTCGCCAACCTATGACAGCTTGATCCGCGTGAAGGTCCAAACCGGCGGTAAATGGCGCACGGTTGCTGGTGCCGTAATTGGCGGCCAGCCCCGCATCACAGAAGTCAAAGGCATGGCTCTAGAAGCCGCCTTCCATTCACGGATGCTGTTTGTGAATAACTCTGACACCCCGGGCTTCATCGGCGCTTTGGGTACCATGCTCGGCACCGCAGGGATCAATATTGCGACCTTTAACTTGGGTCGTGTTGCCGAAGGCGAAGATGCGATTGCGCTTGTGGGTATCGACCAGCCCGTGCCAGCCGCCCTACAGGCAGAGCTGAAAGCCCTGCCCCAAGTGCGCTATGTGAAGGTGCTTGAGTTCGTCTGAGCGACGATGACGTGGACGCTGGCGGATCACCGTCGGCGTCCAATTCGTTAACGGATTATGAATCAAAAGCTTAGTTTAGGGCATTTTAGCCCTAATTAACCTGAAATCGTCGCGTGATCGTCATGGTACGGACACGGGACTGTCGCCAAATCGCTTTATTGCCCCGGAACATCGCAATCGGGGTGTTGGCAAATGAACAAAGCAAGTGCATGGAAGCGGTCACTGGAGGTTACTATGGCCCTTACCCGTCGAGCTGCCCTGACATCAGGCGCATTTGTCGCCGCTGCTTGTACCGCGTCTGCGGCGGCAGCCGAACAAGCCCTCTTTGCCCATGGTGTAGCCAGCGGCGACCCGCTAACCACCCAAGTGATTATCTGGACGCGCGTCAGCCCGCGCATAGCCGGGAGTGACGTCACCGTTACTTGGAAAGTGGCGACGGACTCTGCGCTCACAAACGTCATCAAGCGCGGCAGCCTGAAGACCGGTCCTAGCCGCGATCATACGGTGAAAGTGGACGTCACAGGCCTAAAGCCTGGCACCATCTATTATTATGGCTTCTCGGTCGGCACGGAAGTTTCCACCATTGGCCGTACCCAGACAGCACCAGCAACCGGTGGTGAGCGGTTGAATATCGCGCTGGTTTCGTGCTCCAACTTCCCAGCGGGTTGGTTCAATGCCTATCAAGCCATCGCCCGTCGCGGCGATGTCGATTTGGTTCTCCATGTTGGCGATTACATTTACGAATATGGCCCCGGCGAATATGCGACTGAATGGGGCAAGACCGTTGGTCGGGTCCCAGAGCCGCCTAAAGAAATAATCACGCTGTCGGACTATCGTTTGCGCTATGCGCAATATCGTACGGACCCTGACCTTCAAGCCGCCCACGCGTGTGCGCCTTGGCTGGTGACGTGGGACGATCATGAGACGTCTAACGACGCCTATAAGGATGGTGCGGAGAATAATAATCCGTCGACGGAAGGGCCTTGGAACCTGCGCAAGGCCGCCGCGCTTCAGGCCTATTATGAGTGGATGCCCTTGCGCAATCCAGCTCCAGGCAAGTCCTTTGAGGCGATCAACCGCACGTTTGAGTGGGGCGATTTGGCGACCATCGTCATGTTGGAAACCCGCGTTCTGGCCCGCACCTTCCAGCTGGATTATGCAACCGACCTTGAACCCGGCCTGTTTGATGTAACTTCTGGCAAGCCTGTTAAGATCACGGATCCTGCGCGCCTGTCAGCGCTAGACCCACGCAATTTGCCACAAGGCGTGATGGCTTTGCCAGATATCGCAGGCTTTAAAGACAAAAAGCTGAATGACCCAAGCCGCGAGATGTTGGGTGAAAGCCAGCAGGCTTGGTTGGCAGAGGCGCTAACCAAGTCGGTGAAGGCTGGCAAGAAGTGGCAAGTGCTCGGCAATCAAGTCATTATGGGCCGCGTCACTGCACCCAATTTCAATGCAGGCCTGCCGCCCAGCGTGCTTGAGGCCGTTGCCAAAGCGCGCCCTCAGACCAAGTCCTTTTTTGAGCTGTCTCAATTCAATGTCCCGTTCAATTTGGACGCCTGGGATGGTTATCCCGCTGCGCGGGAGCGTCTCTATGCATCTGCCAAGGCAGCGGGTGCACGCCTCGTCGTCTGCACGGGTGATACGCATGCGGCATGGGCCAATACGTTGAAGGATGCCGGAGGCGAAGTACGCGGCGTTGAGTTTGGCGGCACGTCGGTGACCAGCCCTAGCATTGCCGATACATTTGCGAATTTTGGCTTGGAAGGTGCCGCTCTGAACGAGCTCATCACCCGCGCCAATCCAGAAGTGGAATGGCATGACGAGACCAAGCGCGGCTATACTTTGGTTAGCATTACGCCAGAGCGGGTGCGTGGTGACTTTATGGAATTGGACACTGTGAAATCCAAGACCTTCCTTGTAACCAAGGCCACCAGCTGGGAAACTGCTTATGGGCCGAAACCGCAGGGGCTGGTGGCAGTTTAATCCGCTTTTTGTTCCATCTTGAAGCAACCCCTTGTCAGCCGCTTCAAACCGGGCCTAGATTAGGCCATGAGCTTTGATACTTCTGCCCAGTCATTACCGCGTCGCGCGCCAAAAATTTGGTTTGAGCGGCGCGAGTTTGATGTGATCTTAAACCTCTATGGGCGCGGGCAAATGGCGGGTGAATGGCGCGACTATGCCATTGATGATGGCCCTGATGCCGTCACTTTCTCCATCTTCCGCCGCGCGAGTGAGAACCCGCTCTATCGTATCGAGAAACGTCCTGCCTTGGCGTCTAAGCAGGGGCAGTGGAGCATCACGGGCTCCGCTGGCCAAGTCTTAAAGCGCGGCCATGAATTGGCCGCGACTTTGGATGTGCTCGAGCGTAAATTGCTGAAAGTCGTGCGGTAGTCGGGCTTTTCCTCAACGCTTTTGGCGCGCAGGCGACCAGCGTGCTCGTCAAAGCTAGCGCGGCGGCTGCACCCAAGTTGAAGTTCATGCGGATCACCCGAGAGTCAAGACTTCCCGTCCTTGTCCTGCCAGAACCCAATGTGACGAGCCAGTTAAATGCTTGTCAGGTTCGGGGATGGGCTAAATCCGCTTCCAGAGGATCGTTGTCGGGGCGAGCATGCCGTCTGGCGTCAGCGCATAATCCGGCACAGGTGGCAGCGGGCTATAGCCCGCTTTCAGGTAGAGGTGTTCAGCAACAGAGCCTGTTTGGGTGTCGAGCACCAAGAGCGATTTCCCTGCGATGTGCGCCCGTTCTTCTGCGGCAACCAACAGCCGCATTCCAAGGCCCAATTGGCGGACTTGGGTGTGAACAATCATCTTGGAGATCTCGCCCCGGTGGGGTTGGTTCTGCGGCATCTCCAGAACGACTTGAACGGTGCCCAAGATCGCCCCCTCTATTTCAGCCACTAACAAGGCCTTGTCACCGGCTTGAACCGCCCGCGCCACATTTTCCCAATAGGCCTGCGCGCGTTCCGGCTCCATTGGCTTAAGAAAGCCCAAAGAGGCGCCACCCTCAACCGCATCGATCAACAGGGCGCACAAATCCTCCAATTGGCGCGGGTCTAAGGCCTCGGTCAGCGCCCGGATCTGCATCAGGAAAAACCAGTCCCGCCCGTCGCAAGCCCGCGCGCAGCAACATCGGCCAAAGTCTGGTCCCAACAATGGTCGCGGTAGTGACCCGCAATCTCAACGGCGGTGGTAAACCACACGTCATCCTTGTGCGAAGTGATATAGCTCAACGCCCGCTCAAACGCCTTGATCCGATGGCTTTGGCTGACCAGATAGGCATGCAGCGGGATGCACATAACCGTGCCACTCTCGCTACCTTCCTCCAGCAATTGGTCGAAATGGCGCATCAATACATCTGCATAACGATCCGCACTCATCGCCAGCGCGCCATAGGTGATGACGTCATTGACCTCCAGCGAATAGGGCATGCTCATCAGCTTGCCCGTCTTGGTTTTGATCGGTTGGGGCTGGTCATCTTGGAAGAGGTCACAGGTGTACCAGAAGTCATATTCAGCGATGAGGTCGAGCGTGCGCTCGGTATGGGTCAAGGCAGGGGCCAGATAACCGCGAATGCGCTGGCCTGTGGCCGCTTGTACCGTGGCGATGGAATCTTCCAACACGGCGCGCTCTTGGGCTTCATCCATTTCATAGGAATAACGCGTGTTATAAATGCCATGGGAGAAAAACTCCCATTTACGTTCCACGCAAGCTTCGATGATCTCCGGGCAGTGCTGGCACATGGCGACATTGAGCGAGATGGAGCCGCGCAACTGGTGCCGATCCAGCATCTCCATCAGCCGTTGATGACCCACCCGATTGCCCCAATCGCGCTGGGAATAGCCGACAACGTCAGGAGACGGCTTGGGCCAGCCAGGTCGTTTTGGGTTCACCGGCGGCATAAACTCATAATATTCGATATTAGGCGCAATCCAGAAAGCGAGCTTCTTCTGCTCGGGCCAGATGATTTTCGGCCGGTTCAGATAGGGCCAGTCGTCATAGAGATTTGGTTCAGCCTGCATCGGCAAAGTTTGCGCGACCTGTTGGGTGAAGGCAAGGGGAAATCAGCCTCCCTTGTTCAGCTATTCAGGTGGACTGCCCCTTCAGTCCCTCCGGGACACATAGGCGCATGCGCCGCTTCCCCATTTATGGGGAAGCTCCGCCGAAGGCGGTGAAGGGGTTATCATTCAGGGATTGTCTGTTTGTGATGTGCAAGTATGGTTGGGCTGGTTAGGCAATTTGGTGGGTGGCCGCCCACCAAATTGCCGACGTTGGTACGACCGTGCGGG
>Ga0247831_1007734_pt1 | contig 11783 bp, 8 predicted proteins | sample LaCruzMarch2015__9_FD_192406 | JGI IMG/M metagenome (GOLD analysis project Ga0247831, IMG submission 192406) | Freshwater microbial communities from meromictic Lake La Cruz, Castile-La Mancha, Spain - LaCruzMarch2015_1m | ecosystem: Environmental > Aquatic > Freshwater > Lake | place: Spain...
TTTTTCATTTAATTCTCTCCATGGTGTAGCTAATTTAACAGCTTTAAAAATAACATCAATATAATGATTTAATTCTTCTTTATTAGGACGTCCTTTATTTATTGTTTTATTACAATAATTTATTTCTTTTAAATATAAATTTATTAATTTTTTATTTAAATCATTAATACTCATTAATTTTTTATTTAAATTATTAATAGCCATTAATAATAAAATTATAAAAAAATATGAATTTAAATTAATTCAAAAAAATAATATTTTTAATTTTTAACATTTTTTTTTAAAAATATTTTTAAAAAAAAATGTTAAAAATGGTAAGAAACATATATTCTACAGCTCCATTATACTATTACTTAAATCTAGAAACAAATATTGATTTAAAAAATAAAAATAAATGTAAAATTAATGATAAAGCAGGAATTAAATTTTTTATTGAAAATACTTGTTATTTATTAACAAATAAAAAATTAACAAATAAACAAATATTTTGTATAGATGCACAATTTGGACTTATACGTAATACAAAATTTTATATACAAGAAAATAGAAATTTTAAAAGAAAATCTGTTATTAAAAAAACTAAATGGTATTATAATACGAAGACTAAAAAAAAAGATAAAGAAAAAAAAGATAAAGAAAATAATAGAATAAAAATAAAGAAAATAAAACATAATATTAAAACAATTTCTATATAAATAATTATATAGAAATTTGAGAAACTGAAGGTATTGTATAAAGAAAATATTATCTAATATTAGGATATATCAAAATTTTTTAAATAAAAAAATTTTTTATTATATTTTTTATTAAAATAAAATTATCAATAAAATATTTTTAATAGATTTATTAAAAATATTTAAATTAAATTTTATTAAGAAAAATAGATATATTTAATTTTAAATAAGTTATGTATAAAAATATTTAAAATTAAATATTTTTAATAAGTATTTAATTTATATATAACAATAAAACAATATATAAATATTATTTTATTGTTATTTTCTTAATTTAGTAGCATTGACAGTAGGACTATTTCTACTAATAAAAATTTATAATTTTTTTATTTAAATTATTGGAAATGTTACATACGTCCAAATTTAAGATTCTTGAATAGCTATTTTTTAAATTTATTAGCGAATCTTTAAATTAATATTTATTTAACTGTTTATTATAGTCATCACATTTTATAATTCTACCAAAAATTTATTTTTGGTAGAATTATAAAATGTGATGACTATAATAAATTTCCCATCTTAAAATAATATTATTATAAATAAATATGGATAAATTTTTATCACTTTTTGATAACGAATTAGTTAAAACAACAGATTTTAACAACTATAAAATAGATTATAACGAAGAACAACTCGAATTCATAAATTACCCATTACAAGATTGCAAACTCCTAGGTATCCCAGGTGGAGGTAAAACCCAATCCATAATAGGTAAAATTTTACATCATTATTCCAAAAATGATATAACCAAGAATAATCAATTCTTAATATTAACTTTTAGTCGAAGAGCATGTAATGATTTTATTGAAAAAGGTAAAAAACAAAATAGAATATTATTTAATTCCAGAAATATTCGCACAATCCATTCCCTATCCGGAAAAATTGTATACAGAATTCTCGATAAAAAATCAACATCCCAAGACACCGTAATAATATCTTCAATTGATTTAATTGAAAATAACCAAGAATCAATCTTAGAAATGGATGAATTTTCCAACCTAAAAGTAATTTTTATAGATGAAGCCCAAGATATTTCATACATCCAATATCAATTTATTCTAAAAATATCAGCCCTAACAAAATGCGTCGTCATCTTAATCGGTGATCCTAACCAAAATATATATCAATTTCAAAATGGAAGTGATAAATATCTAATTAACCATCATGGCAAAACATTTACTTTAATAAAAAATTATCGTTCCACTCCTCACATAGTAAATTTTATAAATCAATTTCGTCCATGGGATTCCATAACCCAAAATATGATTTCCACCAAAAATGAAAACGATATATTAAACAAAAAACCATCCATCATAATCGATTCCATTGACAAAATTATAGAAAATATTATTCAAAAAATTATGAAATCACCATTTCCAAAAGAAGAAATAGCCATTATTGGTCCAGTTAAAAAATCAAAACCTTACAATGACACCTACACCAACATCGGTCTTTCTCTCTTCACAAATCTTCTTAATAAATTTAATATTAATTTTGTAAAACATTATGAAGACACTACTAATGATGAAGATGTTGTAAATGAATATAAAAAAGTAAAAGACCATATTAATTTAATTACTATACATGGTTCTAAAGGCCTTGAGTTTCAACAAGTTTTTTTAGTAAATTTTCACACCAATACTTTTGGAATATCTCCTACCGAAGAAAAATATAAAGAATTTAAATATCTTTGGTATGTCGGTTTAAGTAGAGCTTCATTTGATTTAAATATTTATATTGATAAGAATAAATTACCATGGAATGAATTAAAAAAATGTGAAACAAAATATTATGAAAATGAAAATCTAAAACCAAAATTTGTGAGAGAATTAAAATTTCAAGAAGAAATATTACCAGTTTATAATTCTGTTACTGAAATACTTGGTTCTAAAAAATTTTTAGATGATCAGTTACTATTTGATTTAGAGAATATTTTTAAATATGAAGTTGAAACTATTCAAATATTTGATGTTCCTATTAATAAAATAAAAAATTATAGAGAATATAGTGCATTATATAAAATGTTTATTGAAAATATATTTAGTTATTATATTGGAATACCAGATTTTATAACAAAATTAAAAAAAATAATTTATAATACCATTATTATTCCAAAAGAATATAACCAAGGATATAAAATGTTACGTTTAAGATGTCCCTTTATAAAAGATTTAATATGTCTTTCTGATTTAGCAGAATTTAAAAACCAATTTAGAAAATGTGAAGAAGATGTTTATGAATACCTATGTGATACTCTTGAAAATAATAAAGAATTTTACATAGAATGTGAAAATTATGTAATAAATTACTCTAAAAAAGATTTATTAAATTCTATTAAAATATTGGAAAATGGCGTTTTAGATCCAATTAAACATATTTTTAATATAACTATTTATTATTATCAAAAAAATACAGAAACATCTTATTTATGGAATGTGGATTTTAAAGAAGAATTAAATGACTTAATGCCCTACATTAATTCTATAATTAAATATGCAGAAGAAGTAAAAAATTCTGGGGAAACATTTTCTTTACATAAATCAATTAGACATCCTAAATTACCTCTTGTTGGAGAAATAGATTTATACAATGATAATAAAATAATTGATATTAAATTTTCGAATAATTTAAATGTAAAACATATTTTACAAGTATTATTATATCAACATCTTATTAATCCAAATTTTAAAGATGACTATACATTAGAATTATGGAATTTTTATTTAGGAAATAAATATATTATAAAATTGGACAAAAATATTAATATTTTTAAATTATTAAAAATATTATCGAGTGCTTTAAAGAAAAAATTACAAAATATGATTTTCATATATGATTTAAAAACTACTGGTTCATATTATTCTAATAAAAGGATCGATATAATTGAACGGCATTTTGAAGAACTTACTACTAATTGTATAATATCAAGTGGATTATTAAAACCTGTTAATGTTCCTTTTATACCATTTGAAGTAACAAGGAATACTGGAATAACAAAAGAAATGGTTTATGAATTAGGAGATTCATATGAAAAATTTAAAAATGAAATGAATGAAATACTCTCTATTTGTAATATGCCAATATTTATTTCACACGATGGTAATAGAAATAATCATAAAATTTTATTAAATAAAAAAATATTTACATATTATAATTGTAAATTATTAGATAGTAAAACAATTATTCGATTATTTTTAGACGATGATGTTGTTGATAAAAATTTATCAGATATATTTCAATATTTATTTAAATGTATACCTGTAGAAAGTAGGGCATTATCAGATGTGCGAATGGTTATGGGAATATTTCAGGTTTTAAAAATTAAAGAAGATAAATTGTTGAATATTACCTAGGATCTTAAATTAATAAAAAAATTTTTTATACAGTTATTTTTTGAAAGAATTTAGAATATATTACTATAAAAATTAATATTTGTAAACCAACACCAGTAACTTAAGGTTTTATACAATATTATTGTTATTAATTATTTTATAAAAAATATTTTTATTGAGTATTATACTTTTTTATTTTTATATATTTTATAAATTATCATAAAATATATTTAGTTTTGGTTTATGATATTTTAAATTATTTATAATTTATTTTTCATTTAAATATTTTAATAATTATATACTTTTTATAAAATAGTTAAATCCTTAAGTTACTGGCGTTGATTTGTAAACTAAGCAGATGGTGGGATTCTTTGAAATATCCAAATTCCTAATTTTTCAAAATACTTTACAAGATTTAAATAATCTACTTCCATCAGTTCATAACTTGAACTCGAATTTTCACTTTTTTTAGCTATATTAATTGTTAAATCTTTTTTTAATTTTCTATGTTGATTTAATTCAGTATTACGATAACGACCATACTCATTAAATGAAGTGTTTGAATCTTCATAAAAATCACTACTTAGATTTGATAATTTAGGATTATGTCTGCTAAATGCTAAATAATAATCATCACTTTTACTCCATTCAATATTTTCACGTGTCGCTTCGAAAGGTGGTGGTACATTTCGTCTATAATGAGAACTATTCCGCATAGATTTATAAGTGTCTTCATTTTCTTTTTTTATTAAATCAATATTAAATTGACCTCCAATCTTTTTTAATTCTAAATATTTTTTTTTATATTTTAAATATTTGTTTGACAAATATTTAAAATATAAAATTTTTATCAAAATTAGTAAATATTATTTTTATAATTATTTTGAAAAATAATTATAAAAAGTTATTATGATAAGTATATTTTTATAATATAAACGTAAAAAAAACAATAATCTATATTAGGAGCTGTGCTGCTAGTCAAATTTTAATTTAGTAACATAAATTATTATATTTTTATTGTTAAAATATCAATAAAAATATTAGTAAAAATAAATAAAATATAATTTTTGACTAGAAGCACTGAGCCTAATCTATATAACAATATTTAATTTAAACTAATTTAAATATTTTTTAATTATCAATTGTGCATTTTATAAAATTATTTGTATTTGAGATTAATCTTAAACAATTTTTCTAACTAATATAAAACCTAGACTTTCAAACGAAGTTATAAAATTTAAATTCCTATATTATTTTCTTCTTATGAATAATTATAAATCTTTATTAAATTATAGATTAATTTGATTTACTATAGATAATCTTGTAATATTAAATTTATTATGTTTAATTCTAAATATTTTTTCTTATAATGGAGCTGTATAATAAATAGTTTTACGAAAAATGTTTAATTTTTATTTATTAAATTTTTTATAAATATTAAGATTTTATAAAAAATAAAGATATTTATTAGAATTCATCTGAAAAAAAGTTAATCTAATTTTACAAATTATTGATAATAAAAAATATAAAAAAAATAATTCATATACAATGTTAATGATTATTATATAAATAAAAAATATCTTAAATATTTTTATTAAAATTATGGTAAGAACATATATTCTACAGCTCCAATATTTTTTATAAAAGTTATATTTATATAATTGAATAATGATTTTATATTTATAATAATATAACTATAAAAATAATTCTTAATTTTAATTGTATAATTTATAATATTATTTTTTATTTTATTGATAAAATTATTGATATTTAAGTATGAAACACCTTATATTACTATAATATAAAAAAATTTTATTTTAAGTCTGTTTAAATCACCAAGTATACAGTAGCATTCTTTTATGTTAACATATGTTCTATCGATTTAATATGTATCAAAATGATAATAGTATTTTTAAATACATTTTAAAATAATATTTCTACATGCATTTATATCTCTATCAAATATAGAATTACATTAAGAATAATTAAATATTTTATTCGAACCTAGGTTTTCATTATGGGGTTGTTACATAATTCATCATACATTAAATCATTGAATATGTTAAATTATTATTTTATAAAAATATCAATTAAAATTTAAAATTTGTTTTTATTTGTTTTTAAACTTTATTGAATATTTTTTTAATAAATAAAAAATTAATCAATAAATATTTTCTTTATATTTTTTACAATATTTTTTTTGAAATATTAATAAATAATATTATTTTAACAATAATAACACAGTATATTAAAATTATATAAAATATATATAAATTTAATCTTAATTTATTATAAAAATAAAAAACAAATTTTTATTTTTAGTTGGTATTTTAATAAAATAACAAAAAAATATTTATCAATAAATTATTGATTTATGAATTATGTATTATGTAACAGCTCCTATATTCTGAACAAAAACTACATGTTTTAGAAGTATAATATTCTTTAACTTCTTTATAATGCATTTATATTTTAATCTTTGTCTAAAAGTATAAAATGAATATGACATAGCAATTTCTTTATATTTCTTTATTTACTGTTTTTAATAAAGATGTTTTATTACAAATTATTCCTTTGGTACTCAAATCACCAATTAAAATATTTTTATAATTAAAAGTTAAATAATTTATTGTTTTCAATGAACCTCATCAATATGTCCTTTTATTCTTTTATTAACCATTTTTAATTTTTTAATATTTTTTTAAAATATAATCTTTTATTTATTAATTTTTTTATTTTAGTATCATTTGTTTTACATATATCTATAAATTGATTTTCAGATAAACATATTGCAAATGTTCTTAAACCTAAATCAATTGATATTAAATTTTTTTTATTATTATCATTTTCTATACATTCTTTTTTTGATAAAAATGAGAATATTCATTTATTTTTATTAAAATGTAATTTAACTGTAGAATTTATATTTTTAAAATCATATTCTTCTATTTTACCTCTTATTTTATATATATTCTATATTACCAAATATTAAAGAAGATAAATTGTTGAATATTATCTAGGATCTTGTTTTTTTTTAACAATTAAAAATCTTTCTGTATTAACTTCAAACGAAGAAATAGGTTCTAAATTATTCATATTTAAATGAATATTATTTAATTGATCTCTTACATTAAGTGTTAAATTATTTCTTAAAGTTCTAGTATGATTTAATGTATTATTTGAACTTTCATAATAATTACTATTTTGAATAAATAAATTAGGATTGTCAGATTCAAATGCTAAATAATAATCGTCAGATTGACTTATATCAATATAATATGACATACTTTTAGCATTTTGTGGTAATCTATCAATATCAAATTGACCACCTGTCTTTTTTAATTCTAAATATTTTTTCTTATATTTTAAATATTTATTTGACATATATTATAATCAAATATAAAAATATTTTTATTTACAAATAATTTTGTTTTTAATTCTCGTTATAAATTTTTAATCTAAAAAAAATCCCCAATCACTCCATTTATTAAAATTTTTTGGATGAAATCGGTTAATCATTAATTCTTCTGCAAATGTATTTTTCATACGATCTCTTAAAAAATCATAATCTATTTCAAATATAGATGGATTATCAAAAATATAGTACCAGTTTATTTTATCTTGATTTTTTTCAAATAAATTAATCGATGCATTATTTAATGACAATGCATCCCAATTAATTTTATTTAAATTTTTTTCTAATAAATTTATAGCAGATGGATTTAATGATAATAATTCCCAATCAATTTTATCTAAATTTTTTTCTATTAAACATATTGCATTTTTATTTACTGATAACCAGTACCAATTTATTTTATCAATATTATTTTCTAATAAATGTATTGCATTTGGATTTTGAGATAATCTATTCCAATTAATTCTATCTAAATTTTTTTCTAATAAATATATTGCATTTGGATTTTCTGATAACTTACACCAATTAATTTTATCTAAATTTTTTTCTAATAAATCTATTGCATTTCTATTTATTGAAAGCCAATACCAATCAACTTTATCTAAATTTTTTTCTATTAAGTGTATTGCATTCGGATTTTTAGATAATTTCGTCCAACATATTTTATCTAAATTTTTTTCTATTAAATCTATAGCATTTTCATTTTCTGAAATTGAATACCAGTTAATTTTATCAAAATTTTGTTCTAATAAATATATTGCATTTTTATTATAAGATAATCCATACCATGATATTTTATTAAAATCTATAAAATTTCTTAATTTATATATGCCATATATAGAATCCATTTATACTATTTTATTAAATATATTTTAATATAAAAAATAATTATAGAATAATCTTCTATAAATAAAAAATTTATTTTATTAATTTTTTCTTATTAATATCATGTAATCCATTAAATATATTTAATATACTTTTATCTCTATTATTTTCAAAATCATTAAAAGAAGAAATAATTTTTTTAAGACTCTCTTTATTACTCATTAGTTCTTTTATCATATATGCTAATAATTCTTTTTCTATTTCATAATTATTTATTTCAAAATATTCTTTTTGAATTGTTTCATATAATTTCATATATAAAATACTAATTTTTATATCTGAATAATCATTAAAATATTTATCATAAAAACTTCTAAATTTTTTATCTGTCATTATAATATCTAATTCTTTAAAAAAAATATTTTCTTCTAATACTTTTGTTCCATTATCTATAATATTTTTAGTAATTTCATTATTATTTTCATAAATAACTAATTTATCCATATTATATACTATTATATTTTTTTTAAATTATTTTTGTTATTAAAAATATATAAAAATTTATAAATAGAATATTTATAACTAAATCTCTATAAAGTTTTAGACAATTAAGGTGTTTCATAATTAAGTATCAATGATTTTATCAATAAAATAAAAAATAATATTATAAATTATACAATTAAAATTAAGAAATTATTTTTATAGTTATATTATTTTATTATAAATATAAAATCATTATTCAATTATATTAATAAACATAACTTTTATAAAAAAATATTTTTACAATAAAACAAATTAGAAATATATAAAAAAATGATTTTGACCATTTCAAAAAAATAATTATTAAAAATAATTGTACAATTTAAAAAATAAATATATTTTTTATTGATAACTAATTATGAAACAGTTTATATATATGTCTGGTTCTTGATGGCAAATTTAATAACTTTTTTTATTTAATATATTATTTTAACAATAAAAATAATTAATAATCATTTATTAAAATTTTCCCAGCAGAGCCAGGTCTAGATAATTTTTTTTATCTATAAAACTTCATACTCATTAAACAATTATTTATAATAAAATTTTTACTAATTTGTATTATATTTCTCTGTTAATTTGGCATTTTAATTAATCTTAAATATAAAATAGTAAATTGTATAATAAATAGATATAAATTTTTATATATAATTAATATAAATGTCAAATAAGATATTAAATGAAATATGTATCATCTTAATAATGCTAATAATAACATTGTCAATTGTTTTATTTTATAAAATTAATAAAAGAATATATTCTAATAAATTATATAAACATTGATTCCGTTTTTTTATTTTTCTTTATTTCTTCTATTTCTTCTAAAAATAAAAAATTATAAATTCTTTCAGCTACTTTATCACCAACCCTTCTATTAGATGTTCCATATTTTTCATCTGATAATAATTTTATTATAGATGTTTTATCTAAATTTGTTTTATCTTTTAATTCAAATATAAAATTTGCCATATTTTTATATTTATGAACAAATACATTAGCCATTACTGATGAAACTCCTAATATCTGTGTTAACATATTTCTAAAACATGTTTGAATTGTTAAATTCTCTTTTTTAGATGTTTTACAATTATGTTCATTATTATATATTTTTAATTTATCATCTATTATTTCATTTTGTAAATCATTATAATATTTAGATAGATTTAAAATAATGTTTTCTATAAATTCAATTGATTCATTTTTATTTTTAGTTATATGTATATGAATATTGTCACGAATTAATGTATTTATAATTACACTATTATATGTTTTTATAGGAAGAGTAAAATCTGTTAAATCATCACCTTCAATTAATACAATTTTTCTAACACAATTTTTCATAGAATGTATCATCCTTTCTTTTTGTTCTTTATATCTACCATCTTTTATTGAAGAACTTAAATCAGATAATGTTTTTCTTTCTATTATAATCATTATATTTTTAGTAGAAAAATCAATAAATTGAATATCACCAATATCTAAGTTTTCTAATTCAATACTATACCCTTTATCTTGTAATATTTTAATTAATTCTTTTTCTCTATTATCAAATTTTATAATATAATCCATATTAAAATAATATAAAAATTATCTTTATATCATTTAATATTGATATTTTATACTATTATTATATGTTTCATCCTTCTTTTTATTATATATATTTTTAATAATATTATTAACATCATTTTGTGCATATTTATTATTTGTAAATTCATCATACTTTATATTAACTTTATTTATTTCATTATTTAAAATACTTAAATCTAATTCATAATCATTATTTTCAGATATATCATTCTTAAAATTATTTAATGAATCTAATAATTTTTTCATTGTTTTTTTAACTATATCTTTTATATCCATCTTTTCAAATTTATTATTATTACATACTAAACCATTATTAGTAGTATTATCAATTAAGACGTTTAAATTTATTTCATTTTCTAAAATATTTTCTAATGTTGTTGTAAATTTATATTTTTTTAATAACAATAATATTTTCTGTTTACTATCAATATGTGATGTATTCCATTCATCATTAAAATTAATAATATTTATAGATATATTTTTATTTATTGAATTATCAATTATGCTATTATTTATAGAACTATTAGATATATTTATAGAAGAATTATTTAATTTAATATTATCTGTATCTTTTGTATCTTTTGTATCTTTTGTATCTTTTGTATCTTTTGTATCTTTTGTATCTTTTGTATCTTTAATATCTTTACATTTAATTTTATGACGGTTTAATGAAAATATATTTTTAAAATTTTTAGTACATATATCACATATAGTATCTTTATTTTTATCATAAATTCTAATTAATGATAAATCATATAATTCATTATCATTATATTTATATGATTCAAATGTTCTATTACAGCTTTTTATTTTTTCTAAATGTTTTTTCATAGTATTTTTTTGATATGCTTTAAAAAAACATCTCTTACATTCATAATAAGATTTATGTATATCCATTATTATAATATAATATTTTATATTTAAAATTGTTTAATTTATTAATAAATTAAACAAAATATTTAAATAATTTATGAATATATCCTATAAAATATTTAAATAATTTTAAATATTTTTTATAATATTTTTTATAATATTAATTTTTTTATTGCTTAATTTTTTTTATAAAAAGTATATTTTTAAACAATACTTAACAATAAAATATTTTGGTTTAAAAGTACAACACATTTAATTTTTTCGATTTTTTTGAAAATTCAAAAAAAGGGCGAAATTGTTTAAAATTTGCACATTTTTTAAAGGTTTTTATCAATAAAATACTTGTTTTTTATTAATATTATTTTTTTATAATAAACTATTAATAATATAAAAATAGTATTTTATCAATAAAGTCTAAAAATGTGCAAATTTTAAACCAAAATTTTAAATAAAAAAAAAAATTCAATTTTTAAAAAA
>Ga0247831_1007735_pt1 | contig 11782 bp, 14 predicted proteins | sample LaCruzMarch2015__9_FD_192406 | JGI IMG/M metagenome (GOLD analysis project Ga0247831, IMG submission 192406) | Freshwater microbial communities from meromictic Lake La Cruz, Castile-La Mancha, Spain - LaCruzMarch2015_1m | ecosystem: Environmental > Aquatic > Freshwater > Lake | place: Spain...
TGGCTCTATTGCTGCGAGCCGGGGCTGCCCATGCCGCCCATGCCGGGAATGCCGCCTTCCCAGCTCGCGGGCCGGCTCCAGGGAATGGAGGAGTCCTCGGGCTGTTTGGTGGCGCAACCCGTGCCGAAGGCGAGGAGGGCGGAGCCAAGGAGGAGGGCGAGGCGACGGTTCATGGTGCCGATTTTTTGAATCAGGGAGCGAAGGAGGCGATATCGCCTTCCTTCAGGGCGCCCTTGATGGAGGAGGGGGCGATCTGGGCGATGGCGTAGGTGTCTTTGACTTCGGAGATGACGGACTCGGCAAGGATTTCGCCTGCGCGGCTAAGGTTGAATTTATTACCCGCAGCGATGCCGTCGGCGGCGCCGAGTTCGAGGATCACAAAGGCGTTTTTGGTGCCGACCTTGGCCACGCGGGCGGCGGCGGTGCGTTCGCTGCGAACCGGGCCGGAGGCGGCGGCGCCGGCGGCGGCCGGGGTGATGCCTTGGATCTCGCCGAGGCGGGACTCGAGCGATGCAATGGTCTGTTTGTAGCGCTCGATTTCCTCGGGGTTGCCCACCTGGGCGGCAAGGCGGGTCTGGACGAGCTCGCGGCGGAGGGCGTCGACGTCGGAGGTGAGCTTTCTCTCGGATTCTTCCTTGGAAGCGTAGGCGGTCTTGAGGCTGGCGATTTCCCGGGAGATCTGGACGTTGCGGGCCTCGGCGGCGGTGAGTTTCGATTTGGTATCGCCGAGCTCGGTGTCGGTCTGGGTGAGCTGGGCGACCTTTTGTTCCAGCTGGGTGTTGGTCTCGTTCAGGTTGTTTTGCAGCGAGGCGGCACGGGCCTGTTCGGATGAAAGCTGCTGTTTGAGCTCTTCCTTGGTATTGCCGATCTGCCACCAGAAAAAGCCGGAGGCTCCGGAACCGAGCAAGGCGAGTATGCAGAGAACGAGGGTAAGGGCTTTCATAGGGGGATTGAAGGTTGGAAAGTGTTGGGCGTGGGTCAGCTTGGAAAGGAGAAAGTTTTTACCAAACTGCTCCTTTTCTCCTGCTTATTAGATGGAGAATTCGCTGGTGAACCAGGGCGTGCGGGCGGTCTTTTTGACCGTGCCGTTGGCGGCGAGGTGTTCGAGGAGTTTGTAGGCCAGCTCGGGGCAGCCCTCGGCGTGGCTGGCAAGGGCCTCGGCGGTAAAGGCTTGGCCGGGTGCGGCGGTGAGGGCGGCGACCAGGCGGTGCTGGAGTGCGATCACGCCGGTGGCGGCCTTTTTGCCCGCCTCCACCCCGGGCTGGTGGTAGGCGTTGATGCCAACGAGGCTGGCGTAGAAGCCGACGGCGCGCTCGTAAAGGGCGATGAGCAGGCCCAGGGTGCGGGGCGTGAGTTCATCGATCGTAATGGAGACGGAATGGCGGCCCTTCTCGCTCAGGGCGTCGCGGGTGCCGAGATAGAAGCCAAGGAGGTAATCGCCGGTGGTTACACCGGGCTCCACCTGCATCGACGGGCCGGCGCGGTCCTTGAGCACCTCGATGAAGGTGACGAAGAAGTTATTCACGCCTTCACGGAGTTGCTGCACGTAGGCGTGCTGGTCGGTGGAACCCTTGTTGCCGTAAACGGCGATACCTTGGTTCACCACGTTGCCGGTGAGGTCGAATTCCTTGCCCAGGGATTCCATGACGAGTTGCTGGAGGTAGCGGGAGAAGAGGAGGAGGCGGTCTTTGTAGGGCAGGATGACCATGTCCTTGAGGCCTTTGCCGGAGGTCTCATAGTGCCACATCAGGGCTAGGAGGGCGGCGGGATTTTCGGTGGTGACGGTCGAGCGGGTGACGGCGTCCATGGCGGCGGCGCCGGCGAGCATCGCGTCGGTGTCGATGCCCTGGAGGGCGGCGGGCAGAAGACCGACGGTGCAGAGTTCGGAGGTGCGGCCGCCTACCCAGTCCCACATCGGGAATCGGGCAAGCCAGCCTTGGGCGAGGGCAATCTGGTCGAGTTTTGAACCTTCGCCAGTGACGGCGACGAAGTGCTTGGCGAAGGCGAGCCCGGCGGCGGAGAACGCGGCGGCGGCCTCGAGCATACCGTTGCGGGTCTCGACCGTGCCGCCGGACTTGGAGATGACCACGACGAGGGTCTCGGGCAGGTGTCCGGCGAGCTGGGCGAGAACGTAATCGATGCCGTCGGGATCGGTGTTGTCGAAAAACGACACGGCCATTTCGTCCGCGCCGGGACATCCCAGTGCGTGATTGACGAGTTGGGGGCCGAGGGCGGAGCCGCCGATACCGATGACCAGCAGGCGGGTAAAGGCTTTGCCGGTGGAGCCGACCAGGCGGCCGGTGTGCACGTTGGCGGAGAAGGTGCGTATCTGGGCGAGGGAGTCCTCGATGGCGCGGGTCAGCTCGGCGTTCGGGGCGAGTTTAGCGTCGCGCAGCCAGTAGTGCCCAACCATGCGGTTTTCGTCAGGGTTGGCGATCGCGCCTTTTTCCAATGCGGTCATGGCGGCGAAGGCGCGCTGCGTGGCGGGCTCCATCTCGGAAAGAAAACCCGCCGGAAAGGGGATGCGGCTGTAGTCGAGAGCGAAGCCTAGTGAGGCGTGGTGGTAACGATATTGGGTGAAGCGGGACCAGGTGGACATGGTAAAAGGATTTGGATGTTGGTCATCCATCCTTCAGTGGGCAAGCGAGTCGAGTGCTTCATAGCAAACAGTCTGCAGGCAGGTGCGCACTTCACGAGGGCGTTCCTGCTGGTGCCGATGGAACTCGCCATGGGGGCGGGGCGGGGTGATAAAGCGGCGCGCCCTCGGGGAAACGAACATTCCGAGGGTCCAAAAACACCAATCAACTCACCACCATGGGCGACCGTTCTCCAAAATCCGTTCAGAAAAAAGCCGACCAAAAGCAGTCGAAAAACGACGGCGTGAATCAAAAAAAGCAGGCTTTGATCAACGCCCAGCAGGCCACCAAGGCGAAGATCGCCGCTAACAAAAAGAAGTAAACTCAACGCCTGTAGCCCGGCGCGACAGCCTCCGGTTTAGCCGGAGGTGATGCGCGCCCGCCTGTTCCTGTCAGAAACCAAACTTTCCTTATGGCCAAATCACAAAATTCCCAAAAGCAGACCAAGAAAAAACCCCTCAAAACTCCGGCTGAGAAGAAGGCCGAGAAGCGCGAAAAAAAGAGTCGTTGATCGACACTACTGCGGTGCTGCCGCTTTAGTCTGGCGGGTTTTTGCGAGCACTTTTGAGCTGCGCGCTTTGTGGCCGCGGTTTGGATACTTTCGGGTGCAAACACCAAGATCGGGCAAAAGTTTCGCGCCTTTGCGTCGAAGTAAAAGGTGCAACACATCCCGCCCATGCCCAACGCCGCCGCTTCATTTTCCGCCGATCTGGTCCCGCCCGAGATCATCGCGCGGGCGATGCGTTATCCGCCGTCAGCGCAGCGTGTGCTGCCCCTGCTCAAGCACTGCCTCGAGCAGGAGGATGCCTCGATTTACCAGATCGTTGATCTTATCCGTCTGGATCCGGGCCTCTCAGCGCGGGTGTTGCAGGCCGCGAACTGCAGGCTGCATTCGCGGCACCATCGTTGCTCCACCATAGAGATGGCGGTGCAGCGCATCGGCTTTAATCTAATTTACGAAATTGTGGCCCATGCCGTGGCGGAGCAGGTTTTGGTGCGTCCTCTCGTCGCCTACTCGCTGGAGGCGGATGAGCTCTGGAACCTTTCCGTTTCTTGCGGCATCGCCGCCGAGTTGATTGCGGATATGCGCGGAGCAGATACCCGCATCGCCTACACTTTGGGACTCCTACACGGTGTCGGCATGGTTGCGATTGACCAGTGGTTGCAGCGGCATCAGCCCACCATCGGCTTCTTTGCCAAGGCCTTTCCTCGGGAATATGCGGAGAGCGAACGGGTATTGATCGGCTGCACGCATGCCCAGGTGGGTGCGGAGGTTCTGCGTGGCTGGGATTTCCCTTTCGAAATATCCGAGCCCTTGCGCTGCCAGTATGATCCGCTGGAATCGCTCGAGCACCGGCAGTTGAGCAGTTTGCTTTACGCGGCCAAGTGGGTGCGTGCGCGGGTTTGTTTCGACGACCATCGCCGGCCGCACGCTCCGGAGCCACGTTTACTGGCGCCGATTGATATGAACCTTTTTGCGCTGGAACGCCTGGCTGCGCAGGTCCGCGACCGTCTTGAGCAAGTCAAGCGCGACCTCAGCCTGGGAGATGATCCGCAGCCTTTTGCCGCTTGAGCGACACGCCCCGGCATCGATCAAAACGCTGCGCCCAAGTTTAGAAGCTGCTTGTTTTTCGAGCTTTCCAAGGACCTTTCCCTCCCTTCACTGATCTCAAATGGCCAAGGCAACACGCGTTAATCTCTGTTCTTTTTGCGGCAAGCCGCAGCAGGAGGTCCGCAAGATCATCGCGGGGCCGGGCGTGTATATTTGCGATTCATGCGTAAACGTTTGCAAAACGATCATCGACCGTGAGCTGGCGGCGCCGGTGGCGGATCGTCGACCGGCGTTTCGTATGCTCAAGCCGTCGGAGATCAAGAGCACGCTCGATGAGCACGTGATTGGTCAGGACCACGCCAAGAAGGTGCTCTCGGTCGCGGTCTATAACCATTACAAGCGGCTCAGCTTTATGGCTGACGTTGGTGAAAAGGGAGCCGGAGCCCTTTCTGCCGAGTTCAACGGTGTGGAGATCGAGAAAAGCAATATCCTCCTCGCCGGTCCCACTGGCTCAGGCAAGACCCTGCTCGCCCGCACGCTGGCCCGCATCCTCGATGTGCCTTTTGCCATCGCCGATGCGACGACTCTTACCGAGGCCGGCTACGTGGGTGATGACGTTGAGAACGTGGTCGTGCGTTTGCTTCAGAATGCGAACTTTGATGTGAAGCGGGCCGAGTGTGGCATCGTTTATATCGACGAAATCGATAAAATCGGGCGCAAGACCGAGAATGTCTCGATCACTCGCGATGTATCCGGAGAGGGCGTGCAACAGGCCCTCTTGAAGATCCTGGAAGGGACGGTCTGCAACGTCCCCCCGCAGGGCGGGCGCAAGCATCCCAACCAGGAGCTGGTGCAGGTGAATACCCACAATATTTTGTTCATCTGCGGCGGGGCTTTCGTGGGGCTGGATGCGATCGTGCAACGGCGCCTGGGCGCCCGCGGTATCGGCTTTACTGCGCATGCCCCCGGCCAGTCCCGTCAGGCAGCACCCGAAGGTTCGGATGAGGCCGCCGAGATGCTCATGCGGTCGCTCGCGCCGGAGGATTTAGTGCGTTTCGGCATGATCCCCGAATTTATCGGACGCCTGCCGGTGGTTTCCGTGCTCGCTCCGCTGAAGCTGGCCGATTTGGAGAAGGTATTGTCCGAAACCAAGAACTCCTTGGTAAAACAATACTTCAAGCTTTTCGCGATGGACGGTATCGTCCTCCGCTTCACGCCCGAGGCCCTGAATGCGGTGGCGCTCAAGGCCATCCAGCTCAAAACCGGCGCGCGCGCCCTTCGGGCCATTCTGGAGCAGATCATGCTCGAGGTCATGTATGAACTGCCGAACCGCGAGGATGTCGGCGAGGTCATCATCGATGGCGCCGCGGTCGCCGGTGTGAGAAAGCCCCGCTTTCGCCGTCGCAATGACGCGAAAAAAACGGCGACACCTCTTTCGCAGCACAAGGATGCCGCCTAGGTGCGGCGCATTGATTGATGGCAATGCCCGGACGGCCCCGGGATGCGAGCAGCCATGAGACCCTTTGTGCGACTCGGCTGGGCTTGCCTCGCCGCCAGTTTCTTTTGCCCGGCAACAACGCGCGCGGAAGCAGTAACCGTTTTTGCTGCCGCCAGTTTGACTGAAGCGCTCGCGGCTGTGGTGAAGGTTTACGAACCTGCCAGCGGGGATCGCATTCTATTCAATCTAGGCGCCTCCAGCACGCTGGCACGGCAGATCGCAGCGGGCGCCCCGGCGGATGTATTTTTCTCAGCGGATGCCGCGAAGATGGACGAACTGACCCGGGCTGGCTGCATTGTCCCGCCTACGCGGTGCAATCTGCTCTCGAATGCCCTCGTCCTGATCGTCAATGCCCACGAGGGGGCGGTAATTTTTAAGCCTAGGGATTTGGCTGGCCCGGCGGTGCGCCGGCTTGCTCTCGCCGAGACTTCCACCGTGCCGGCGGGCATCTACGCCCGGGAGTTTTTGACTCGGGCCGGGCTATGGGAAGGCGTCGCAGCCAAAGTCGTCGCAACCGGGAACGTGCGCGCGGCGCTGGCGGCCGTGGCGGCAGGCGATGCCGATGCGGGCATCGTCTACAAGACCGACGCACTGATCTCAAAGGACGTGCGCATCGCCCACGAGGTGCCGGCGGCCGAGGGCCCGCGAATCCTCTATCCGGTGGCGTTGGTGAAGGACGGACCTGCGCCCGAGGCGGCGCGCCGCTTCGTGGAGTATTTGGCCACGCCCGCGGCGCGGGCGGTGTTCACGCGTTTCGGCTTTTTGTCCGCCGAGTAGAGCCTGTGGCTATTGGGCCGGGGAAGTTTGGACGGATTCGAGCCACCAGCCGTCGGCTTTTTTGATCAGCGTGGCGGTGATCACCTGATCTTTTTTCGCGGCCGCGAGGGTGGGGGCGTCGACTTTGAGGAGCATGGTCATGGCGGCCATCACGCCGGGGATTTCCTCGTGCCGCACCAGCAGGGCGGATTTCTCGGGCAGGACGGCCACGATCACGCCGCGCAGCGGGTGGCCGGCCTCGACGGCGGCCTCGGCGACGGGGAGCTTGGGCGCTAGGCAGGACGAGCAGGCCTGGTCGGCGTGACCGGCGAGAGTGAGGGCGGCAAGCAGGATGAGGACAGCAGCGAGGCGAGTTTTCATAGGGCACTTATGAGGTGAGTAGAAGGGAGCGTGGCACGAAGGGGTGGAAATAGGTGTAGAGCGCGGGTGCGGCCTCGTCAGCTGTGCGCAACAAACGTTTACAGTGTGACGCGAGCATGTGCCGGGGAGTTTTTGAGAAAGAAGGGCGACGGGGCGGAGGCGTCATCACCCGCCCGGGCGGACGCGAGGTCGAGGTCCGCGAGCGGCACGCCGAGGCTAAGGTGGCCGCTGGTGAACCGCAACGTGCCTCTCCGCACCGCCAGTTGTCCGGCGGCGGTGGTGGAGATGGAGAGCGCGACGAGAAAGACGCCGAGAAAACGAACGGAACCGGCGACCAGCGCGATTAAGGGGTTCTTCCTGAAAAGCGGATAGAGCGATACTAGGGCGGGCGCGCCGCTGGCGAACGCAAACGCGAGGGCCTTTTCCCAGTCTTGGCGGCGGGAGATCGGGTCGAGCTCGAAATGATTGGTCATGGGTTTTGGCAGGGGAGCCAGGAGGATCGAGGGCTCAACGATACTCCACTAGACGATAAAACACCCGCACACGTTCCGCTAGTGCATCGGTGACTTCGATCGCCCCGCCCGTGCCGGCCACGAACTGGTGAGCTGGGACATTGGTCCAAGTCACCAAATCCGTGGAGCTTTGCAGGTCGTAGGTGAACTCGGTCCGGCTGGCAAAAGAGAGCCTCGCTATCCTGTCTGCGACCCCGATCGAGAGCGGCGGCGTGGCGAGAACCTCGATGGTGGCGACGTAGGGGGCGCTCGCGGCGCGAGGGGCGGACGCCGTGCCGTCAATGGCGCGGAAGGCGACCGTGTAAGTGCCCGGATGGGTGGCGGTGAAAAGCCGGCCGTGGATGTGGCCCACGCCGCTGGCGTCTTCGTAGGTGATAAACTCGGGATAATCGCCGCCGCTCGCGTTCCAGCCCGTGGCGCGGGTCCAGGTTGGCGTGGTCGCGCCGGCTTCCCAGAAGGCGAAGGTCGCCCCGGCGGGACCGGAAACGGAAATTATTTGGATGCGCGGAAGGGCGTTCGGGGTCAGCGGGTCTTCGGAGGAAAAGGTGAGCTCGGTGGCGTAGTAGCCGCCGGGGAACCGGGGGGCGTAGAGCGTGAAGGGCTCGCCGGGCGGAACGTAAACCATCGTCTCCTTGGTTGCTCCCACTAGGACCAGCTGGCCCGAAGGGCCGGTTTGGACGTCGACGTGGCTGTGGGCGGACAAAACCGGGCTTAGCAGGGACAGGCCCAAAGCCGGCATCCAAGTGCCGATTAACCGACGGCATGAGGCGAGAAATGCGCGGGTTTTCATGGGTAGACCAGAACCGATTGAGGGGTGGCGAGCCGGCCTTGAATGGAGTTCCAGCCGAGCGGGGCGACATGGCCGTCGACGAAGAGGTAGTTTGACGTGGAGCCGTGGACATCCACGCGAACATTGGAGCGGAAAAACGCGGGCGTGACGCCGCGCGCCGCGCCGGAGAAGTGGATGTGTTCGGCGGTGTAATCGTCGGGAATTTCGGCGAGCATCAGGGTGGCGGAAGGCGTGCGGCAGGCGCCAAAGCGCACTCCTTCCCCGGCGGGGGTGACCAGCAGGTCGTTCCAGCCATAAGTCACTTTGGCGAGATGCTCGGGCCGGGCCGGGCAGCGTCCGATAAAATGGGGACCGACATAGAGCTGAAGTGTTTCGGTCCAGGAGTAGGATAGCCCATCCAAGCGCAAATGACTGACGGAGGGCAGGCGGCCGCGGTGTTCGTTCACATAAAGCAAGGACGCCGCGCCGACCTGGCGCAGGTTGCTCAGGCATTGCGCGGCGCGGGCCTTGTTGCGCACCGCGCCGGTCACAGGGATGAGCAGGCCCGCGAGCACGCCGAGGATGGCGATGCTCGCGAGCAACTCGATCAGGGTGAAGGCGCGGCGCGAGGGCACGGAACGGTGGCGAAGCGGTCTTTTTTAGAAGCTACGGCGACGGCGGAGGGCGGCGAAACCGATGGCGCCGAGGCCGGCGAGGACGACGGCGGAAGACGGTTCCGGGATGGCGCTCACGGAGACGGTGATCCCATAGGTCGGGAAGGTGACGCCGGTGGTGCCATACTGGCCGCTGTTCTTGAAGTTCGCTTGGTCGGCGTAGCTGGCGCCGCCCACGGCGATGAAGTATTCCCCGGCCAGGAGACCGGTGAAGCTGCCGGTGACGAAGCCGTCGGCGAGAGCGTCGCCGTTGATGCCGGAGGCGAGGCCGTAGTTCGCGGCGCCGCCGTCGGCGGCGTGACCGATGTAGCGGAAATCACCGACCACACCCGCGTCGTTAAAGATCTGCCAGTCGCCGAGGGCGTTGAAGGAGCCTTCCTTGCCGGAGTTGCCGAGGCCGGCGGAGTCCCAGGCGCCGTTGCCGTTGGCATCGGTGAAGCTTTCGCCCGGGTTCCAGAAGGTGTCGGTGTTCGAGTCGGTGAAGGCCTCCGCTACGCCGGCCGTGCCGAAGGTGGTGGTGAGGTAGGCGATCGAAGCGGCGGCGCCGTCGTGGGTGCTGGCTGGCATAGTGCCGGTGCCGATGCGGTAGAGCGAAAAGCCGGGCAGCAGCACGCCGGTCGCGCCGGTTTGTGTGCCATCGCGGCGAGCGACGGAGACGGTCACGTCGGTGGGGCTGCTCAAGACGAAACGGAAAAACGTTTCGCGATGGCTGTCGCCGAGGTTGGCGTCGGTGCCGTCGGCCCAGCCGTAGAGGCCTCCGACCGTGCGGTCGGCGCTGGTCTCGGTAACGCCGAGAGCGAGGGTATCGAAATTGCGCGATCCGCTGAAGCCGATGTGGGCGGAGGCGGTGGCGCCGGTGATGAGGGCCGCGAGGGCGGCGGAGACGAAGAAGGAGGATTTCATGATGAAGGAAGTTGTTTAATTTGCTTATGCACGGCCGGTTTGGCCGGGATCGAAGGATCCAAGGGTGCGCCGCATCGGGCGCGGGGCCGCGATGCTCAAGAAGGAGGCCTGATGCAGGGTCGGCGCGGACACCGCGGGCCAAAAAAGCGGCACGAGGGTTCCCATGTCGGGAACCGCGTGAGCCACTAGCGGGAGCTTGGATCAGACCGCGCGCGGCGGCTCGGTGGGCGGTGCCGGACGGGCGCAGGCGTCGGCCAAAAAATGCTCCGCCGGCCAAGAGGGCGCGGTCGCGGAGCCAAACACAAAAAAATGCTCGGGGGCGGTCGCGAGGACCAGTTTGCCCTTGGCGGGGGACTCGGGGGCGGCCGGGGCGTTCGAGGCAAAGCCTTCGGCGGAGGAACGGGTTTTGTTTTCGGCCACGAATTCGCAGACGCCGCAAAGATTTTCTGGCGAGAAGGTGAGGCGGAGGGCGTCCTCCAGCGGCATGGTGCGGCTGTAGCTCACCACCATGCGAGCCCAGCCAAAGCCCTGCGCGAGGTCCCAGTGCGCGCCGCTGGCAAGGAGCCAGGCGCAGAGCACAAGGAGGGAGGAGAAGCGACGCATGGGAACTTAAACGGCGCACACAAGGACGGCGATCGGGGCTTTGGCAAGCGCAAGAAAAACCTGCTTGCGTCTGCCAAGCGACTGCCAGTGCGCGCGGTTTGACAGGGGCGGCGGGGTGCGCACGGTGACCCGACAAATCATGGCATACACGGAAGATCGCGCCGTCTGGTTCGAGGGGCAGGGGCTCTGGCAGCACGTGCCCGCGAGTGACTGGAACGACTGGGCTTGGCAGCTCAAGAACCGCATCACCAAGCTCGAGGAACTGGAGCGCTACATGACCCTTACGGCTGACGAGCGGGCCGGTGTCCTCTTTGCCAGCCAGAAGCTGGCCCTCGCGATCACACCCTACTTCTTCAACCTCATCGACCGCGACGACCCTAACTGCCCCATCCGCCTCCAGATGATCCCGCGCAGCGGCGAGACTCAACTGCATGCCGAGGAAATGCTGGATTCGTTGGGCGAAGATGAGCATTCGCCGGTGCCCGGTCTGGTGCACCGTTACCCCGACCGGGTGTTGTTTTTGGTGACCGACCGCTGCGCGGCCTACTGTCGCTATTGCACGCGGAGTCGGTTGGTCTCGAACGCGCAGGACTACAATTTCCATCCCGAATACGAGCAGGGTTTACGCTACATTGAGAGCCACCCCGAGGTGCGTGACGTGCTGCTCTCGGGCGGCGATCCGCTGCTGTTGAGCGACCGCAAGCTCGACCACCTGCTGGGGCGTTTGCGCGCGATTCCGCACGTGGAGTTCATCCGCATCGGCTCGCGCATCCCGGTGTTCCTGCCCCAGCGCATCACGCCGGAGCTTTGCGAGATTTTTAAAAAACACGGGCCGGTCTGGATGAGTATCCACGTCAATCACCCGCGCGAGGCGACGGCCGAGTTGAAGGCGGCCTGTGAGCGGCTGAGCTATGCAGGCGTGCCGCTGGGAAATCAATCCGTGCTGTTGCGCGGAGTGAACGACGACGCGGACGTCATGAAGGCCCTGGTGCATCGCCTTCTGCGCATGCGGGTGCGTCCCTACTACCTCTACCAGATGGACCTCATCACCGGCGGCTCGCACTTCAAGGTCGATGTCCGCAAGGGACTGGAGATCATTCAAGCCCTGCGCGGCCACACCACCGGCTACGCGATACCGCAGTATGTCATCGACGCGCCGGGTGGCGGCGGGAAGGTCCCGATGAATCCCGAGTATCTGGAGAAACTCGACGGCGAGGCGGCGGTCTTTCGCAACTACGAGGGCCGGACCTTCCAATATCCTTTAAGTGCGACGCCGGTGGCGACGGACGAGGCGGCGATTTTGCGGGCGCACGACCTCGGGGCGTAAGGAGGCGCGGACGGAGCCGTTGCCTTGAGGCCGGATCCCGCGATAAGCGCGGTATCCGGGTTTAGACTTGGACGGAGGCCGCTCGGTCCGCACGGTGCGCGGATGTTACGAATCTTATTTGTGGGCGATATCGTCGGGCGGCCGGGGCGGGAGATGTTGATGGAGCGGTTG
>Ga0247831_1007740_pt1 | contig 11780 bp, 14 predicted proteins | sample LaCruzMarch2015__9_FD_192406 | JGI IMG/M metagenome (GOLD analysis project Ga0247831, IMG submission 192406) | Freshwater microbial communities from meromictic Lake La Cruz, Castile-La Mancha, Spain - LaCruzMarch2015_1m | ecosystem: Environmental > Aquatic > Freshwater > Lake | place: Spain...
AGGCGACAGCGAAGGCATACTTGAAATCAAGTAATGGCGCTCCCTGCGGGAATCGAACCCGCCTTTGCAACGTGAAAGGCTGCCGTCCTAACCGATAGACGAAGGGAGCCGCGATCGAGGGTATAGGGGGCTTCGCGACGGGCTGCAAGACCTCCCGATCGCGACATCCTCGGCCGGATCAGTTGAACGCGACGAGGCGGGCCTGATCGGTCATCAGGTAGAGGCGACCCTGGGCGACGACGGGGGCGACGGAGACCGACTGGCCGACATTCAACTGCTGGACGACGCGGCCGGTGGCCGCGTCTACGCCGACGAGATTGCCCTTGCTCGACACCGCCCACAGGTTGCCGCCGGCAAGAACCGGACCCGCCCACGTGGTCGGTCCCGGCAGACGGACGGTCCACGACATGCGCCCGTCCGACTTGTTGATGGCCATCATCTGCCCGCCGGTATCGACGACGAACACCGTGTCGCCAGCGACCACCGGGCCTTCGATGCCGGGGATTTCCAGCGACCAGACGCGCTCGCCGTCGCTCTGGCGGGTGGCGACCATGCGGCCGGAGTGACCGATCGCGAACACCACGCCTCCCGACAGCGCCGGCCGGCTGGCGTCGCTCATGGCGGCGAGCGAGGACCGCACACGGAGCCTTGCGAGACTGTCCTGCCAGACTGGTTGACCGTCGCTGGCGCGCAGGCCGACGAGATCGCCGTTGGTGTAGGGCACGACGACGACGTCGCCGTCGACCGCCGGGCTCGGGTTGGAAATGATCCGCGTCGCGTCGGGCACGCCGCGATAGGTCCACAGTTCGCTGCCGTCGGCACCAGACAGGCAGAAGAAGCGACCGTCGGTCGCGAGCACGTAGACGCGTTCGCCGGCTGCGGTGGGCGAGGCGCGCAGCGGCACACCGAGGCTCTTCTCCCAGAGCTTCTTGCCGCTCTGCGGATCGAGCGCGGTGACGATGCCGAAACCTGTCGCCGCGTAAACCCGGCCACCGTCGGCTGCTAGGCCACCGCCGTAGCCCTCGCGATCCTGCTCGTGCGCCGGCGACAACGGGGTGCGCCACGCGGCGGTGCCGCCGCTCGAGAACGCCGAGACGCGCGAGGCGGCGTCGATGGTGAAGACGCGACCGCCATAGACGATCGGCGCGGCCGAGACACGCCCCATGCTGCCCGAGCCGGTGCCGGCGTCGGCGCTCCAGGCCTGACGGAGTTGCGCGCCGAGCGCGAGGTGCCCCGGTGCATTGGACGGTGCACCGCCCGGCTGCGCCCAGTCCTCGTTGGCGACGGCGGGCGGGATGACGATCGGCTTGTCGGCCGCAGCCAGCTCGGCGCCGCCCATACGGTCGACGGCCTGAACCACGGGCACGCGCTTGCCGGGCAGCGGCTGCTGCACTTCCTTGAAGGGATTGAGGTCGTTGAGCTTGGGCAGACTGGCGCCGGCACAACCGGCGAGGAGCGCCGCAGCACCGACGATTATCAGGCAGGACCGTGCGCGGACAGCGCCGCGGCGCCACGTGGCAGCGGGGGCCGCCTTCAGGCCATGAACCGAAACCGGTCCGCTCATGCGCGATGCCCCTCGCCTCGATCCCCGTCGCGCGGCCCGCAAGGGCCTCGCAAAAAGTCTGGTTCGCCCTGACGGCCCTAGTTCGCCTTGACGGCAGGTGCTGCCGACAGCTGGCGTCCCGTTACCAACCCCATCATCATCTCAGCCCGCGCCCGGATCGTCGCCGGCGCGGCCGGATCGGTGAGCAGCGGCTCGAACGCCTCGCGCGCTGCGTCCAGGTCACCCTCTTCGAACGCGGCGAGCCCCTTCAATTCGCGCGCAGAAAAACGCCAGGGGCTTGACGATCTGGTGAGATCGTTGATGCGATTCGCGGCCGCGGTCCATCCCGGCGTCCCCAGCTTCAACGTGGCCGCCTGCAACGCCGCATAGTCTTTCAGCATCGGATCGATGGTGCCACCCACCGCGATTTTCTCGAGCAGCTTCAGCGCGTCGTCCTTGCGGCCAGCCTGAGCCGCTTCGCCTGCGAGCCGCAGTTCGGCGAGCACAGCATAGGACCGGGCGCTGCCCTTGGCGATCTCTTCGAGAGCTTTCGCCGCCTCGTCCGCCTTGCCGTCGGTGGCGAGTTGCGTGGCTTTGAGGAAACGTCCGCCGGCCTGTTCCGCCGCCTGGCGCTGCTGGGCGACCCACCACTGGCCACCGCCGATGCCGGCGATGATCAATGCGGCCGCAACGAGGATGTATGTCCCGTACTTCTGCCAGAGCTTCGCCAGCTTCTCGCGGCGGACCTCTTCCTCGAGTTCACGGATCAGGGCATCGCCTTCATTCGCCATGCGTTTCGGTCTTCCTCAACGTGTCTCGTGCTGCCTCGTGCGGGCAGAGCAGTCATAGCGCGTGGTCGGCCAACCGCAAGCTGGAGGCGCGCCGAGTTGTGTAGCCGGTAATCGCTATGGTCGACTAGGGGGCTGCTTTTGGGACTTTTTTGCGGCTTAGCCGACGCGGTTCCGGGGTGGCCTGTCGCAGGCGGCGTCAACCGGGCAGGTGCCGGCGATGCCGCGCCGGGCGGTTGGTGACGATCACCGGATCGCCGATGGCGATGCGGCCGGCGCTGACGACCCGACAGGTGACGCCGCCGCGCCAATCCGGTGAGAGCGCCTTGAGCAGGCCGGACTGCGCCTCGTCCATGCGCCGGCAGGGCGAGGTTTCGGCGGTGACTTCGAGCACCACGGCGCCGATGGCGAGGATACCGCCCTTGGCCTTCGGCAACGCGATGCCTTCGACCAGCAGGTTGGCCCGCCGGACGGTCCACGCCACGTCGGGCACGAGGTCGGGGAACAGACTCGCCGATGCGAGGGCGCCGAGCGCTGCGCGCCAGTCCTCGATGGAGAGCACGGTGATCTGACGGCGCGGGAATTTTGCGCCCTTGTGATCACCGTCGAGGCCACGCTCGACCGTCACGGTGCCCACGGCGATCTCTTCCATGGGCGCGCGCCGCGCCGGCCGCCGCGCGATGGCCAGCAGCCTGCCTTGCGACGCCTCGATGGCCTGTTCGCCGCTCACATCGACCATTGCGGCAACGGTGCCACGCCGAACAGGATGCGGTGCAGGCCGAGCACCATCGCCGCGTAGAGTGCGAGCCCGCCGCCGACCGCGACCAGATCGCCGACGAGTCCACCACGGGCTGCGCCCAGCGGACCAAGGCCACTGCCGTCGGTGCGGCGTTTGACGGAGATCAGGTCCACGACCGCATACGCGAGCAGGCTGCCGAACAGCACGATCGAAGCGAGATCGCCGTTCGACATCAGATGCGCCAGCGCCCACAGTTTCAGCGCGAACAGCATCGGATGGCCGACCAGAGTGCGGATGCGGGAGGGCACGTTGGCTGCAACCAGCAGCACCATCGCCGGCAGCAGCAACAGCAGTGCCACGTGGCGGAACGCGAATGGCGGCGTCCAGATCTCCGGGTTCTTGCCCGGCGCAAGCTGCAACTTGCCATACCCGACGACGATCACAGCGAGGCCGACCAGTGCGATCACCGAATACGCGATCTTGTAAGGGGCTTCGCCGAAGCGGCCGATCAGCCCGGCCCGCAATTCGCGGTTCATGCTGACGAGGTGGATCCCGATGAACACGACCAGACCGACGATCAAAAGCAGCATGTGTGGCACTCCCTCTTGAGCCCTTCGCGGCCGCAAAGCCTCGACGCAGGCGGGCCGCCCGAGCCGCACGGTCAGGAGACGCCCACGAGGGCGGGCAAAGTCAAGTCCAGCGCGCACTTGCACCTTTCCGGAGCTCGCCTCGTCGTGCCAACGTGAGCACGACAAATTCATCCACAGGCGCCGCAAGTCTATTGCGAGGCAACACTGAACACTGGTAATTATTCAGCTCACCGAAGGGGTCAACGTCGTGCGGGAGCGGGGCATGCCGTCGTTTCTCAGGCGCTGCGGTCTGACACTCGACGACCTCGCGCGGGCAGACGAGGTCACGCAATCGGTGCGGGCGCATTGGCCGTCGCGAAATCTCGAAAATTCCGCCGTACGCATGCTCGCGGATTTCAGGCGCTCGAGCCCAGCGCATCCGAGCGTGCCGGTTGCGCCCGGCAGGCTGGAGATGATCCGCGTTTCGACGATCGACGATCTGCTGTCGGTGGTGGAGATCGAATGCAGGCCGCAACGTGGAGCGGCGCACCCTACCGAACGCAGCGACGCGATCAGCATCTCGCGGTATGCGATACTCGCGGTGCCAATGCAGGGCGCGGCAGTGTTCACGCTGCTCGATACCCCGCCGACGCGCCGGCCGGCCGATCAGTTCGTCGCGTCGCGCGGTTCGATCGTCGTCTACAACGACAGTGAGGGCCGTGCGATCGCTTTGCGCGGTGCCGGCTGCGACAGCATCCCCGGCGGTGAGGTCGCGTGGACCGTGCACGCCTTCGCACCGTGACGCGAAGGGTCGCGATCGAGCGTGATTTCTGCCGGCGGACGGAGCGTCAGAATTGGAAAGGGGCGCACCGCCTCGGCGATGCACCCCCTCCGAAGCGCCTACTCCCCCCTCGGATCAGGCGCTCCGATACAATTTCGTCATGACGAACTCGCGATGGTTGAGCGCCTCGGCCGCCGTCATGCGGCCGTTCGAGGTGCGGCGGATCATATCGATCAGCGCGTCACCTGCAGTATCGAGCGTCATATCGCGACGCAGGATACCTGAAACATCGACATCGATGTGCTCAGGCATCGTGCGCATGGTGCGCGGGTTTGCCGTTATCTTGATCACCGGCACGATCGGATTGCCGATGACGTTGCCCTGCCCGGTCGGGAAGGTGTGCACGACGTAACCGGCCGCAGCCATCAGCGTCACGCACTCGGCCGCCGCGGAGGAGGTGTCCATGAAGTAGAGGCCGGGGCCTTTCTTCGGCGCCTCGGCGGGATCGAGAATATCGATATAGGTGCACTCGCGGCCGATCTTTTCGAGGTTGCCGAGCGCCTTCTCCTCGATCGTCGAGAGGCCACCCTCGATGTTGCCTTTGGTCGGCTGGCTCTCCGAGAGATCGTCGACCTTGTTGGCCTCGATGACGTCGTCCTGGTAGGCCTTCCACATCTTGTACCAGCGCTCTCCGACGTCCTTGGTCGCCGCGCGCTTCTTGCAGATGTGCTCGGCGCCGGTGATCTCCGACGTCTCGCCGAAGCAGCCGTAGATGCCCTTCGGGATCAACTTGTCGTACATATTGCCGACGGTCGGGCAGGAGCCGAGGCCGGTGGTCGTGTCGCTCTCGCCGCACTTGGTCGAGACCCAGAGTTCGTCGATCCCGCACTCTTCGCGCTGCAGTTCGCTGGCCCAGTGGACGAACTCCTTGGCCTTGCGCGAGGCGTCCATGATCGTCTTGAGGTCGCCGTTCTGTTCGATCCAGAAGCCGGCGACAGGCTTGCCGGTCTTGGCGATACCGTCGACGATGCGCTTGGTCCAGCCCGGCTCGATGCCGATCACGATGCAGGCGGCGACGTTCGGATTCGCGCCGGTGCCGATGATCGTGCGGAAATGAAGGTCGAGGTCGGCGCCGAACTGCAGGCGACCGTAAGCATGCGGCAGCGCCATCGTGCCGGCGATGTTGTTGGCGACGCCCTCGCAGGCGGCGTTCGAGATGTCGTCGACGGGCAGGATGACGACGTGGTTACGCACGCCGACACGGCCGTTCTCGCGGCGGTAGCCCCAGAAGGAGCTGTTGGACTTCGATGCCTTCTTCGCGCTGGTCTTGGCGGCCATTAGGGTCTCTCTTCGGGCGGTCTAGCGTGTTGGTTCGTTCGTGCGGGGGGCCGGGCGGGCCTTACCAGCGCTTGGTCTTCATGTTGTGGACGTGCACGTGATCGCCTTTCTTGGCGTCGGCGACCACTTTGCCGATGTCTTCGCCGTACTTGATGATGGTGTCGCCCTTCTTGAGATCCTTCAGCGCCACCTTGTGGCCGATCGGGATATCGTGGCGCGCAGTAATGCCGGTCGTCTTGTCGACCTCGGTGATGACGCCGTGCATTTCGGTGCCGGCCTCTAGCCCTTCGACGACGACGACGCCGACATTGTCCTTCGGGCTATGAACGAGAAAGTGAGGTATCTTCGCCACGTGCGTTTCCTTGGGTTTCTATGCACTTGGGGTTTCAATGCACTTGCTGACGCTGTCGCAGGTTCTCGTGCGCACTGCGTGGGAACGGCTGCCGACCAGAGGTCTGGATGCCGGTCGCATCGAAGTCTTATATAAGACAGCTGCGGTCGCGTAAAGAAGAACGGTGGCGCGGACGACAGGCAGGAGTGCAACAGGCGCGGACCTGAGAGTGAAGGCATGGCCGACGATCGCGCGAAGGAACCGCTGTACGTGCGCGTCCGCGAGACGCTGCGTCGCCGTGTACAGGCCGGCGAATGGCGGGCCGGCGGCATGCTGCCGAGCGAGATGGACCTCGCCACCGAACTCGACGTCCACCAGGGTACCGTGCGCAAGGCGTTGGGCGAACTCGCCGCCGAACGGCTGCTCGAACGCCGCCAGGGCGTCGGCACCTTCGTCGCCGAGCATACGGCGCAAGCAGTGCTGTTCCGCTTCTTTCGACTGTTCGATGCGGCGGGCCGCCAGATCATACCGGACAGCGTGGCCGTCGTGATCGCTCATGGCCGCGCCTTGGCCTGCGAGCGTCGGCGGCTCGCTTTGCCGGCGGGCGCTTCCGTGATCCGCGTCGACCGCCTGCGCACGCATGCGGGCCGCCGGTTCATCCGCGAGAGGATCGTGCTACCGCGCGCGCTATTTCCCGGCCTCGAGCGTGAGGCGAGCCTGCCGAACACGCTGTACGACCTGTTCCAGCGCCGCTTCACGATCACCATCGCGCACGCCGACGAACAGTTGTCGGCGTCGGCAGCCGATAGGTCCGATGCCGAGGCGCTTGACATCAAGGTCGGCGCGCCGCTGCTGGTCATCGACCGCATCGCCGTCGCCATCGACGGCACACCGATCGAATGGCGTACCTCGCGATGCCACATGGATGGCCGCCATTACGGCATCAGGCTGGCGTGACGGTCAGTTGGCTGGCCCGAGGTGCGTGAAGCGGTAGACCTCGCCGAGCGGGACGGTGATGCCGATGGCGGCCAAGTCCAGTGTAGCGTCGAGACCGCCGACTTCGCGCACAGCCCAGTCGGTCGCCCTATCGAAAACCACCGCCTGTGGCTCCTTGAGCGACACCGTCACGTACTGCTGGCAGTTGGGCACGCTCGCATAGACCCGGCGGCGCCAAGCCTGATCGGCGCGAGTGTTGGACTACGACAATACTTCGAACAGCACGATCGCCTCGTCCGGGAGCGAGTCCGTGAACGCGAGGAACTCCTCAATCGTCATCTGTTGGTCAGGGGGCAGTTTGGGTCGCCCGTTCATGGGTCGATCATAGCACCCTTTCTCTGCGCGCTACTCCGCCTTCAAACCTCGCCCTCGACGAAGCTGATGATCAGCGACCGCGCGATCGCCTGCTTGCCCGGCACCCACAGCCCCGTCGGATGCGTGCCGCCGAGCATCTGCGCCAACTCGGCGCGCGAGAACCAGCGGGCGTCCTGGATCTCGGTCGGGTCGATGACGATGTCGGTCGTCTCGGCATAGCCGATGCAGCCGATCATCAGCGAGTGCGGGAACGGCCACGGCTGCGTCGAGTGGAAACGAACCTCACCGACGGTGATGCCGGCTTCCTCGTGAACCTCGCGCCGCACAGCATGATCGATGTCCTCGCCGGGCTCGAGAAAGCCGGCGAGCGTCGACCACATCTGCTCCTGGAAGCGTGCCTCGTGGCCGAGCAGGCAGCGGTCGCCCGCCTTGTCGACCACCAGCATGATGACGACCGGATCGGTGCGCGGGAAGTGCTCCTGACCGCACGCCCAGCACTTGCGCTTCCAGCCGCCGTCCTTGATCAGCGTGGTGCCGCCGCAGTGCCCGCAGCAGCGCGAGTTCTCGTGCCAATGGGCGAGCGCCTTGGCGAGCCCCATCAATGAGATGTCCTCGCTCGGCGCGATGCCCTGCATGGCGAGCGCCCTGAGGTCGACGATCGGGCGCAGCGTCTCGAGCCCGCCCGGCGCGTTGCGAACGCGGTGCTCTGTCGCAGCGATCGCGAAGCGGCCCTCGCCTCCGTCGCGCTCGACGCCGAGAAACATCGCGTCGCCGGCCGGCAAGCCGAAGCCCTCGATCTCGGCGTGCGTGAACCAGCGGATCGAGGCTTCGGTGCGCTCGTCGTTGGAGCGGATCACCGGCTTGTGGTCGGCGAGCACCATGTAGCGGGCGCCCGGTGCCTTCTTCAGCGCAGCGAGATACGCTTCGTCGCTCCGCTTCTGGCTCTGGCGGTCGAGCCGACTGGCGGCGGCGAGCGTCGGCTTCAACATCAGGCGTCCTCCGTGTTTCCGGCACACAAGCACGCCGCGCCGAACGCCGCAATCACGGCGCGCGATCAGCCGGTGGAGGAACCGCCGTGACGGGCGGACGTCAGGGCTTGCCGTCGCTCTTCATGTACGCGGCGATCTGGCGCTGCTCCCAGCGCCGCACCCAGCGCGCGAGACCATTGCCGAGCAGTGCTCGATGGCCGAGCAGGCCTATGCCCCAGGCGAGCGCCACCCAGAGCGCCCAGTAGGGCTTGCCCGTCGCGATATTGATGACGGCGAGCAGCATCACGACGCCGATGTAGACGGCGGCGTGGATATAGAAGCCCTTGAGCGCGCCGAGGTGCTGGCGGGCCGCGACCAGACGCTGCGCGTACTCTCTGCTGCCGGGCTCGGGGGTGCCGGAGACCGGGGTGCCGGAGGATTGATTTGCTGGTTGCTCCATCTTCACCAAGTGGCATTCGTCAGGGCAGCCGGCAAGGCCTGATGGCGCGTAGCGTAAACCGAACACACCAAGCCGCGGCGTCACCCCGCGCGCGGGCGGTTGTACGTGAACCCCGAGCGGGGCGCTTGCATGGCCGGCGTCGACCCGTCATATAGGGACTGGGAGGCTGGCGCGGACGAGTCCCTCGCCAACCGGGTCAGGTCCGGAAGGAAGCAGCCCTAACGATCAGGACGCGGGTTGTCGTCCAGTCTCCTATTTCGCTCACGGGCGCTGCTCCGGCCGCCATGCGGCCGGGCGCCCTACGCGGGGCGCCGATGGCTTTGCTCCCTGGCCTTCGGGCCGCACGGGAGGCCGTTCGGACAGAATGATAGCGGCGCTGCGGGCCGAACGGTGATTAGCCCTGCGGGACGGCTCCCGAGATCTCAACGACGTACGGGCGGATGGCGAAGAACCCCACGGGCAATGGCGATCGGGCAGGCGGCACACCAGCTGCGGCTCCTTACGTCGTGCTCGCTCGCAAATATCGCCCCGAGACCTTCGACGACCTGATCGGCCAGCAGGCGATGGTGCGCACGTTGCGCAATGCCTTCGCCTCCGACCGCATCGCACAGGGCTACATGCTGACCGGCGTGCGCGGCGTCGGCAAAACGACCACAGCCCGCATTCTCGCGCGCGCGCTGAATTACGTGAAGGACGGCATCGCCGACAAACCGACCGTCGATATGAACGGCTACGGCGCCCATTGCCTGGAGATCATCCAGTCGCGCCACCCCGACGTGATGGAGATGGATGCGGCCTCGAACACCGGCATCGACAGTGTGCGGGAGATCATCGAGGGCGCGCGCTACCGGCCGATCAGCGGGCGCTATAAAGTCTACATCATCGACGAGGTCCACATGCTGTCGAAGAGCGCGTTCAACGCGCTCCTGAAGACGCTCGAAGAGCCGCCCGAGCATGTGAAATTCATCTTTGCGACCACCGAAATCCGCAAGGTGCCGGTGACGGTGCTGTCGCGCTGCCAGCGCTTCGACCTGCGCCGGGTCGAGGTCGCCGAGCTCGCGGCTCACCTCGCGCGCATCGCGACCGCTGAGGGCGCGGCGGCCGAGGAGGAAGCGCTCACATTCATCGCCCGCGCTGCCGGCGGATCGGTACGCGATGCGCTGTCGATCCTCGACCAGGCGATCGCGATGGGCGCCGGCCAGGTGACCACGGACGCCGTACGCGCGATGCTCGGCCTCGCCGATCGCGGCCGCATCTTCGAACTGCTGGAGACGGTGGCAGGCGGCAATGCCAAGGGCGCGCTCGACAGCTTCGACGCGCTCTATCGCGACGGCGGCGACGCACTCGAGATTCTGGGCGACGTCGCCGAAGCCGTGCACGCGACGACCCGCGCCAAGACCGGCGGCGCGGCGGCAGCCGGCGAAGGTCTGTCGGTCGAGGAACGCCGCCGGGCGGCCGGCCTCGCCGAGCGTCTGGCGATGTCTTACCTGGCGCGGCTCTGGCAGATGCTGCTGAAAGGCATCGACGAGGCGGCACGCGCGCCCGACCAGAAGGCCGCCGTCGAGATGGTGCTGATCCGCATCGCCTACCTCGCCGACCTGCCCTCGCCGGACGACGTGCTGCGGCTGCTGTCGGGCGATGCGCCGCGCCCTGTCGTCGATCGCGCAGGCCTCGGCGGGTCGGCTCCACCGGGTGGTGGGGCGCCGCAGAGCGCCGGCTCCGGCGCACCGCGCCCGCAGATGGCGGTTGCCGGCGGCTCCGGCGAGCCGCGCGCGGCCGCGCGGGCCGCTCCGGCCATCGCCGCCGAAACTTATCTCGGGCCGCAGAGCCTCGCCGAGGTCGCAGCTCTCGCCAGTGCCCAGCGCAACGCGCACCTGAAGATGCTGATCGAGGATCACGTCCGCCTGATCCGGTTCGAGCGCGGGCACATCGAGATCGCGCTCGAAGGCAATGCGCCGAAGGGGCTCGCGGGCGAGATCGGTGCCGAACTCTCGAAATGGACGAGCGAGCGCTGGATCGTCTCGGTCGGCGCGGAGAAAGGCGCCCCGACGCTCGGTGAGGTGCGCCGCCTCGAGGAAGCCCGCCGGCTTGCTGCGACGTTGCAGGACCCGGCCGTGCAGGCGATCATCGACACCTTCCCCGACGCCGAAGTGCGGCCCATCCTGGACGATGCCGCACCACAGAAGCCGAGGCGCTGAGCTTCGAATCCCGCTGCTGATACGCCGGCCAATAAACCCCTGGCCGAAGAAACCAAGGAGAGAGCGATGCGCGACATCATGGGCATGATGGGCAAGGTCAAGGAAATGCAGGAGCGCATGGCGCGCATGCAGGACGAACTCGCCGCGATGGAGATCTCCGGCCAGTCGGGCGGCGGTCTCGTCACCGTGACGATGAACGGCAAGGGCGATCTGACGGCGCTGAAGATCGATCCCTCGCTGATGAAGCCGGACGAGGCCGAGATCGTCGAGGATCTGGTGGTCGCCGCCACCAAGGACGCCAAGACCAAGGTCGAGGCGACGATGCAATCGAAGATGGCCGAGGTGACCGGCGGCCTGCCGCTGCCGCCCGGCCTCAAGCTGTTCTGAGGCCGCGCGTGCCCGGCCGCCCGACCGCGCCTGAGAGCTACGAGGCGCTGCGCCGCGCGCTGGAGCGCCGGTTCGGCACGGCGCCCGATGTGGCCGCCACGCCGCCCGACGCCGCAGAGGCGCTGGCCGAGATGGCGGCGCGCGGCTCGGTTCGCCGCTTCCGGCTGGAGCCGGTCGACCTCGCGCTGATCGAGACGCTGGCGGCGGTGGCACTGGCGAGCCCGAGCAAATCCGACCTGCAGCAGCGCGACATCATCGTGGTGCGCGATCCCGACCTCCGCGCCGCGCTCGACCAGTTGATCGGGCAGGCTTGGGTTCCAGAGGCCCCCGAACTGCTGGTGTTCTGCGCCAACAATCGGCGTCAGCG
>Ga0247831_1007742_pt1 | contig 11778 bp, 8 predicted proteins | sample LaCruzMarch2015__9_FD_192406 | JGI IMG/M metagenome (GOLD analysis project Ga0247831, IMG submission 192406) | Freshwater microbial communities from meromictic Lake La Cruz, Castile-La Mancha, Spain - LaCruzMarch2015_1m | ecosystem: Environmental > Aquatic > Freshwater > Lake | place: Spain...
CAACTGATGTCGCGTCGTGAGTCGCGGATAACTTTCTCCAAGCACTCGCGGTAAAGCTTTCCCGACAGCGTGCGCGTCGTGTCCTTCTGATTCGCATCGCTCTCGCCCTGATGCCAGAGCACCGCGCGGAAGCCCTGCGGGCCCACGGACTTCATCCGCGCGATGAAAGCCTCATACGCCGCGCCTTTACTAGCCCATTGCCCATTCGGCAGCTGCTCCACGCGACTCACCAGCGTAGGCGGATTCGGAAACGTCGCGCCTTTCGGCAACCAATCGCGCACACTCGTCGCACCGATGCCGCACGCGAGGATGCCGACGGGCACGTTTTCCTTCGCCACCACCGCATCCGCGAAAGCCGGCACCAAACTGCCGCCACCCCCGCTCGCCCCCGGCTGCGGATCATCCGCGATGCGCCACGCCTTGCCATCAAACGACGCCACGCGCTGCGTCTTCGTCGTCTGCTTTTCCTCGCCATGATTCGCCGAGTTCGACTGTCCTGCGATCACAAAAACCTCGCCAATGCCCACATGCGCCACGCTGCCGAGCGCAAGCTGCTTCCCACCCTGCGAAACCCGCACCTCCAACCGCCACCAACCACCCGCTGGCAGCTCGAAAGTGCCCGACAGCTTCTTACCCGAAACCGAGCCCCCTACACGCTGCCACGAGGTTTGATCCTTCTCACCCACCACACGCGCTTCCAACGCAACATCAGGCAGAGACACCACCTCCGACAACTCTCCCGCGATGCGTAGCAACCCTTTCCCCGGACTGCTGCGTTGCACGACTTGGTAGTCGAGCGGCGAGGTCAGAGTCAGATGCGCGGCGTGCAGTGCGCCGTCTGTGACGAGCAGAAGGCTGAGCGTGTAGAACGCAACAGCAAGAGAAGAACGGGGTGGAAACATGCGCACAGTCTTACGCTGTTGCACGGGCCTGCCTTCCGAGCGCACTAGCTTCACAAAATGATGTCCTTGATGACATGCCCATGCACATCGGTAAGGCGGCGCTGGATGCCGTTGTGGTAGTAACTGAGTTTTTGGTGATCAAGACCGAGCAGGTGGAGCGCGGTGGCGTGGAGATCGTAGCAGTAGGACGGGTTTTCCGCCGCTTTGAAGCCGAGGTCATCCGTGGTACCATAGGCGGTGCCGCCCTGAATCCCGCCGCCCGCCATCCAGGCGGTGAAGGCTCCGGGATTATGATCGCGGCCTTTGCCAGCGCCTTGCGCGGCGGGCTGGCGACCAAACTCGGTGGTGCAGATGACGAGGGTGCTCTCCAACAGGCCGCGTATTTTCAGATCGGTGAGCAGCGCGGCGGCTCCACTATCGAGTACGGGACCCCAGTAGCCGTGATCGCGCACGAGGTCCTCGTGGCTGTCCCAGTTCGGCCGAATCTTCTTCGCGGTGGTGTTTTCGGCACCGCAAAAGATTTGCACGAAGCGAGTGCCACGCTCGACGAGCCGACGCGCGAGCAGGCATTGCCGACCAAAAGGGCCGATGTTCTCGTCGTCGAGTTGGTAGAGCTTTTTCGTCGCCTCGGTCTCACCGTTCACATCCGTGGCTTCGGGGGCGCTGAGCTGTAAACGGGCCGCGAGCTCGTAAGCCGCGATGCGGGCCTCCAGCTCGCTGTTTTCACGTCGCTCGCCGACGTGCGTGCGATTGAGCATCTGGAGAAAGTCGCGGCTCTTTTGCTCGGAACCGTCGATGTAGCCCTTGGGCGGGAAAAGATCGGCGATGGGCGGCTTTTCGGCATCGGTCGTGAGGACGGTGCCTTGATGGATCGCGGGCAAAAAGCCCGCGCCCCAATTCAGCACGCCACCGGGTGGCAAGCCGCGCGGATCAGGCAGCACGACAAAGGACGGCAAGTCATCGCTGAGGCTGCCGAGACCGTAAGTGACCCACGCGCCCATCGTGGGAAAGCCGGGCAGGATGAAACCGCTATTCGCCATGAACATCGCGGGGCCATGCAGCGCGGTCTTGCTCTGCATGGAGTGAATGAATGCCATGTCATCGACCTTCGCGGCGAGCTTGGGAAAGAGATCGCTCATCCAGCGACCGCACTCGCCGTGCTGGCGAAACTTCCACCACGATTGCTGGCAGTTGCCCGGCTTCGATGCGAAGAACGTCAGCTTGCCATCGGGATCGAAAGGCTTGCCTTGTCGCTTCTCCAGATCCGGTTTGTAGTCCCAGGTATCGATATGCGAAAGACCTCCAGGACAGAAGATCTGGATCACGGCTTTCGCCTTCGCCGCGTGATGTCCACCTTTCGGCGAAAGCGGATTTGACGATGCTGCGCCGGCATCGCGATGCAGCATCGCTGCCAAAGCGGTTCCGCTGAAGCTATTAAGGAAATGGCGACGTGTGGTGGAGGAATCAATCAACATAGATGAACTCGTTCGCGTTGAGCAGCATGCGGCAGAGGGAGAATAGGTCGAGCGACTTAGCGGCGGCGAGTTCGCCGGGTGTCGCTTCGCGTTGAAAGCACAGCTGGAATGCTCGTTCGGGTGTCTTCGCTCGTTGGGCGAGATAACGAGCCTGCTGGAGCATGAACTCGTTGTTTGAGAGTGTGAGAGCTTGCAGGGCGGTGGTGGTTTGGGCGCGGGCAGGCGTGAAGTTTGCGGGGTCAGGGCAGTCCAGCGTGGTCATAAACTGATGCGGCGTGGTGCGCACGATGAAGCGGTAGATGCTGCGACGCCATAGCTCGGGTTTGTCGGGCGTGATATAGTCGTAGATAGGCGCGTAGGCCTCGGTGTAGTTGAAGTCGCGATAGCCGGGGCCGCCGCGGGCGAGGTTGAGTTTGCCGGAGACGGCGAGGACAGTGTCGCGCAGCGTTTCGGCGTCGAGACGGCGTGGGTTTTGGTGGGAGAGGAGCTTGTTTGATCCGTCGAATCGGACTGATCCGACCGATTTTTGCCGATAGGTGCGGCTCATCACGATGAGCTTGTGCACATGCTTCAAACTCCAGCGATGAGTGATGAGTTCGTTGGCGAGGAAATCGAGGAGCTCGGGGTGGCTGGGTTTGTCGCCGCCGAGGCCGAAATCGCTGGGCGTGGTGACGAGACCCTGACCGAAGTGATGGTGCCAGAGGCGGTTCACGATGACGCGGGCGGTGAGTGGATTGTCGGGATGCGTGATCCAGTTGGCGAGAGCGAGGCGGCGCTGGGCTTCTGGGGTGGTTTGATCGCCAAAGCTAGCGGAAGAATGCTTGGCCCATGAGAAGGCTCCTGGCGTGACCTCCTGCGCTTCGTCCTCGGCATTGCCACGACGCTGCACTTTGATGACGGGCGGTTTTTCGTTGGAAACGACGGCATAAACTTTTGACGGCTCGGGCAGGGCTTTGAGATCGGTTTCGAGCTTCGCGGCGGTGGTACGGAGTTGCTTGAGCTTGGCTTGATCGGCCTCGGTGGGGCGTTTATCGGCGATTTCGAGAACGAGCTTCGGATCGCCAATGAAAAGGAGATCGTTGCCGATCCCATCGCCGCCATCGGTGGCGATCAAGGTGAGTGTTTTGGCATTTGCAGGCACTTCGAGGTCGAGCACGGCGGTTTCGTCTTTGCCGAATTTGAGATTTTGGAACTTCAACTCCGCATCGACGAAGACGGTGAAGTCGGCTTTCGCGGCCGCAGCCTCTTTGTAGGCTCCATAGCCCACGAGGCCGACGAATCGCATGGCTTTGAGGCCGCTCTGCTCGCGTAGTTTGGCGAGATCAAAGGTGATGCCGCTGTTCGCGTGCATGGCGAGCATGCTGTGGCCTTTCGCGGCGTAGTCCGTGCTGCTGATCTTGGTGTTTCGCTGGGAGTTGAGCGGACGATTTGCGATGGTATCCCAAAAATGACCGCTGGTGGCTGGGATGCCTTTCACCTCGACTTTGAAGTCCACGGTGACGCTGCCTTTGCCATCGGGAATGAAGACCCACTTCACGCCGGGGATGCTTTCGACGTTCTGAAGGCGATTCGTCTGGATGTCGCGGAAGTAGCCGAGCTTGTCCTTTGTGATGCTCCCATTGCGCACGTCGATGCCAGAGGCTTCGGGGATGAGTTTGGCGAGTTCGATGTCCTCACCGGCCAGTTTGGCGATCTGTGTGCGTGTTTGGGTGAGTTCCTTGGTGAGGCGTGCTTTTTCGGCGGCGAGGCGTTTCGACTCGGCGACATCGGTTTCGCGGTCGCCGCGCGTCACACCGGCAAAAACAGCCCACAGGCGGTAATACTCCTCCTGCGTGATGGGATCGAGCTTGTGATCGTGACAACGAGCGCAGTTGATAGTGATGCCCATCGTGGCGGTGAGCGTCTGCGTGACCATGTCGTCGAGATCAAGGGCGCGGGCGGCACGGCGCAGCATGTCGCTCCTCGTCTCCTGCTGCCCGACGAAGTCCCAAGGTCCTGCGGAGAGGAATCCTAGCGCGGTGATGGTTGACTTTGGCAGCACATCACCGGCGACCTGTTCCTTGATGAACTGGTCGTAGGGTTTGTCGGCGTTGAAGGAGTCGATGACGTAGTCGCGGTAGCGCCAGGCATTCGGGCGGCGCTGGTCGCGCTCAAAGCCATGCGTGTCGGCGTAGTGGACGATGTCGAGCCAGTGGCGGGCCTGGCGTTCGCCGAAGTGAGGGCTGGCGAGGAGGGCATCGACGAGGGCCTCATAGGAAGACAATGAGACAATCGGATGGGGAGACAATGAGACGGTTGCTTCGCGCGGTTCCTTGTCTGATTGTCCCCCTGTCTCATTGTCGATGGCAGGTGGGAGGCCGAGGAGGTCAAAGTGGAGGCGTCGTGTGAGCGTGCGTGCGTCGGCCTCGGGAGAGAGCTTGAGGTTGTTCTCCCGGAGCTTCGCTCCAATGAAGGTGTCGATGGTCACGTCGGCGGGGAAGGCTTTCCGGATGGGCTGCACGGACCAGTGCTGGAGGCGCTTGTCGCTGCGCGCGGCTTTGTCAGTGGCGTTTTCGGGCCACTTGGCACCGGAGTCGATCCAGCTCTTCAAAAGAGCGATCTCTTCGGTTTTCAGGCCATCGCCTTTCGGCGGCATTTTCTCATCGTCGTCAGTGCTCGTGATGCGCTGGAACAGCGGCGAGGCATCTGCTTTGCCCGTGAGGATCGCCGGCCCGTCGTGACCGCCTTTGAAGGCGTGGACTTTGGCATCGAGACGGAGTTCGCCCCTCTGCTTCTTTTCGCCGTGGCACTCGATGCAGTGCTTTTGCAAAAGAGGACGGATGTCGCGGTCGAAGTCGCCGCCGAGGAGTGCAATGGGAATGCAAAGCAGAGTGATGAGGTGTTTCATCAGTAAGGTTTATTGGCTTCAAAAAAGGCGAGAATCTCGTTCGCACGCTGCATGAGGTGGAGAGCTTGATGGCTGTCTATCAAGTCGTCGCCAGACGCCCACTACTTTTGCCAAAAAAGCTTTCAGATGAAGAAGACCTCCACCCTCAGTGTTTTTGTCTGCATCAGTTTGGCAGCGACTTGGTGCGTGCAACCCCGCCTGAGAATGCGATGCATGGGCATTCCAATGAAATCTCTGTTTTGCTTTTCCTATTCACTCTGTCGCTTCCCGCCGCTGAGTTCAAAACCACCAACACCGGCATCGAGATCGCGGTGGGCAGTTTGGGAAGCTTTACGCTGACTTACCCGGAGTTTGAGCCGCCGCATAAGATCATCGAGGTGAAGGCGGTTTCCGCGAGCGCGATGCTGGGTTATGAAAGCGGGGCCGACTGTGTGGTTTCGGCGGCGAAGGATGAGATCGGAATCGTATTCGGCAAGCTGCCCAGTGATGTGAAATCTTGGAAGATGACGACGCTGATCGACATCAGCTTCGTAAAAGGCGGCTCGTGGCAGACGTTTTTGTTAAAAAGTGCCCAGGGGCAGAGTTTGAGCGTCACAACGAGGTCTGGGACCCGTTTGATGCGACCACGATGGCAAAGATCGTGAAAAACATCGCCTGTGAAGTGCCGACGCGGGCGAATGACCTGCTGCTGATCGGCTGGTTCATCGCGAACGAGCCTTGCTACGATGAACTATCGCGTGTGATTCCATCGCTCGATGGCAAGCATGCGTGCAAGCGCGAGCTGGTGGCCGCTTTGAAGGCGAAATACAGCACGGTGGAGGCTTTCAACACCGCGTGGCAGGCAAAGGCGGCCTCGTTGGATGAACTCATCGGCTCCGGGCTCGCGGTGACGACGGATGCAGCGAAGGTAGACGTGAAGGCGTTTGTCGGCGTGTTCCTCGAAACCTACCTCACACAGATCGAGAAAGTGTTTCGCCAGCATGACGGGAATCATCTGCTCATCGGGAGCCGCCTTCAGCCGATCACGATCGAGAACGAGCAAGTCTGCCGCAGCATGGGCCAGCATGTCGATGTGGTGAGCTACAACTACTACACCTCCGGCGTCGATACGGCAGCACTGAAGCGCTACCCCGAGTGGACGGGCGGCAAGCCGATGATGCATAGCGAGTTCTTCTGGGCCTCGCCAAGGACAGCGGCCTCATCGGCGGTCGCGAGGTCAGTTCGCAGCAGGAGCGCGGGCTAGCGTATCGGAACTACGTCGAGCAAAGCACCGCGCTGGGCTTCGTCATCGGCATCGAGTGGTTCACGCTCGTCGATCAGGCGACGACGTGGCGCTGGTTCAGCCAATACAACGGTGAAAGTTACAACACCGGCTTCCTCAGCGTGGCGGATCGCCCTTGGAAAGACATGCTGCCCGAGGTGATGAAGACAAACAACACGATCTAAGACCTGCTAATGGGCATGCGGGCACCGTTTGCCTGGGATGATGCGCGGTTCCGGGTGGAGTGATGCGCTTGATGGACCGCGCGGATTTTCTTCCACTTAGGCCGCCAACTCCCACCCAAGACCCGCATCAATGTTGAGGAGCCATGCACGGAGATGAGGAGGGGAGATTCATCGCAGCGGCACGCTCCACAGGTTGCCGCCGGAGGTGACAAACAGAGTCCTGCCATCGGCTCCGCCAAAGGCGCAGTTGCAGCACTCGTCGGGCGAGGTGGGAATGAAAGCGAGCAGCTTGCCCCAAGGGGAGAGAATGTAACAGCCAGCTTTGAAGCGAGTGGTTTCATACTCGGTCGGCTTGTTGGTGCCCGCCGCCACGTAGAGCCGACCTGCGCGGTCCATTTTCATACCGTCTGGGCCGCGGCCATCCTTCCAATCGAAGATGACTTTCATGGAGCCAAGCTTCACCTCGCCTTGGTTGTCGAGTGAATAGCGCAGCAGGCGACGCGAGCCGCCATGGGTGTTGTTGTTATTGTCTGCGATGTACAGATAACGGTCATCGGGCGAGATGAGAATGCCGTTGGGCCGCTCTGCACCATCGCAGTAAATGCGGGTCACGTTGGGAATGTCATGCGCCGCCGTGGTGACAAGCGTTTTGGACGAGTATGCCGGGCGGTTGATGCGGTAGACGCCTTCGACATAGGCGACCTTGGAGCCGAACAGGGAAGCCGAGACCAACGAATCCATGGGGGTTTCCCAAATCTCCAGGTTGTCGCGTGGGCCGTAGCGTGGGTCGGTGAAGTAAACGCGGCCCTTGGAGTCCGCGCACAGATCGTTGGGCGAGTTGAAGCGCAATCCACGGTAGCGATCCGCCAGCACCGTGATCGAGCCATCATGCTCCGTGCGTGTGACCCGGCGATCCTTTGACTCGCACGCGACGAGAAGTCCTTGGTGGTCGAATAGCAAGCCATTGGAGGCGTTGTGCCGGAAGACGCGGGTCTTACCATCGGGCCCCAGACGGTTGATGTGCTTTCCATCGGTGAAGTAGAGCGAACCGTTTTTCCAAGCCGGGCCTTCCACCGCGCCGATGGAGCCATGGTTGGTCGCCATCGCTTGGGGCGGGAGCGGTGAAGTCGTGGATGTGCAGGAGCCCAGTGCGAGCGTGAGCAGAAGGAGGAAGCGTTTCATCGGGAATAGCAGAACGTGCGGCATCAGTTCAAACTCGCATCCAGGCTGAATGCAAAAAGTGCCTAAGCCAGTTTGACACGTGCGGTTGCTTATCTACATGGCAAACAGTGTGTATGCCGGCGAAGGCCGCCACCTGCAACCGCATCAAGAGCCCTGCCGAGACCTGGCAGCGGCTGGTAGGCGCGATGTTCCGTTCACTTTGATGAAGGGCTCCATGCTGATCGGCAAGACTTGCCAGCGGCCTGAGATGAGTCGTCTGAACCTGAGGCTTGCCCGCGCGTCTGCGGATGGCTTGTTAGGCCGCTGACCTCTACGTTTTCTCTTTCCTCTACGAACACCTCAACCACCAGCCCACCACTACCCTCCCATGATCAAAAAGATACTGCTCGGCCTAGTCGTCATCATCGCCGCCATCTGTGGCATCGCTTCCTTCCAATCAGATGAGATGAATGTCTCACGCTCCGCCACCATCAGCGCACCACCAGAAGCGGTGTTCAAAGTGGTCAATGATTTCCGCCAATGGGATGCCTGGTCACCCTGGTCGAAGCTGGACCCAAACATGAAAAAATCGTGGCAAGGCCCATCCGAAGGTGTGGGCGCGATCTATCGCTGGAGCGGCAATGACCAGGTGGGTGAGGGGAGCATGACCCTTCTGGAAAGTAAGCCTAGCGAGAAAGTGAGTATCAAGCTGGAGTTCGCTCGTCCCTTCGCAGGCCTGAGCGATGTGCAGTTTACCTTTCTCGCCGCGGGTGCTGGAACGAAAGTCACCTGGTCCATGCAGAGCAAGAATGCCTTCATGGCGAAAGTCATCGGTCTGTTCGTCGACTTTGAGAAGATGTGTGGTGATTCTTTCACCGAGGGGCTGGCCAGTCTGGAGAAGTTGGTTACCGTTTCACCGAAGCCTTGACCTTTGCCTTGTTGGCACGTCTGCTCTTAGTCCCGAACTGAGCCTTCCACCCACCTGCAGCATGTGACCATGATTCTCCGCTGGCTTCGGCGCGTCGGCTTGATTGCGCTGCTCCTGGGCGGCTGTCTCTACTGGGCCAGTTGCACGACCGCGCCGATCCTTGATGCCGGGGTGACCAAAGAAGTTCGGCGGCTGTCGCTGGCAGGCCGTGTGGTATCGGTGACCTTGTATCAGCCGTCGAACCGTCCCGAGGCACCGCTGGTGGTCGTGGCTCATGGCTTCATGCGCAGCAAGCGCTACATGGCAGGCTGGGGAGCGGACTTGGCGGCGAAGGGGTTCCTCGTGGCGGTGCCCACCCAGCCAGCTTTTGTGAATTATGAAGTCAATGGGCAAGCATTGGCAGAGCTGGTGCAGCAACTGAGGCAGAACCGCCGCGTGGCCTTGATGGGCTTCTCGATGGGAGGTCTAACGACCTTGCTCGCGACACAACACACAACCGTCGATGCTTGGGTGGGCCTCGATCCTGTCGATATGAATGGCAGTGGTGTGAAAGCGGCCGCTGCCATGCAGGTGCCGTGTGCCGTCCTGCGCGCTGAGCCTGAGGCTTGGAACATGCAGGGCAATGCCCGCAGCTTTTTGAAGTCATTCCGCAGCCCACTCTTCGCTATCAAGGTGCGCGGTGCGACGCATCTTGATGCGGAATCGCCCACAGATCTGCTCGGGCAGCTAGCCAGCGGCTTCGTCAATGCCGAACGCCAAGCCTTGTTCAAGCGCTACGCCATCGCCTTTCTCCAAGCGACTCTGATGCACGACGAAGATGCGCGCCAGCTCTTGCTCAAGGCTGGCCAGGACCCAGGCCTTGCTGAGGTCGTCACCGCAGCCTTGGCAGAGGTCCGGTGAAAAATCGCAGCAAGCCTTTGCAGTCCAGTCATGGGCGGGTTGAATCACGCGCATGACTGACTACATTCCACCGCACGTCCTGGACCAGCCTGCACCGCGCTTCGACATCGAGAGCGTGCAGACTCCGGCCTATGTGGTGGACCTCGGCTTGCTGAAGCGGAACCTGGAAAAGCTGGCGATGGTGCAGCGTGAGGCAGGCTGCAAAGTGCTGCTGGCGCAGAAGGGTTTCTCCATGTGGAGCACGTATCCGCTGCTGCGCCAATACCTGAGCGGCTGCTGCGCTAGCGGCCTGCACGAGGCGCTGCTGGCACATGAGGAGTTCGGCAAAGAGGTGCATGTGTATGCGCCCTTCTTCACGGAGTCGGAGATGCAGCAGATCATCCCCATCGCATGCCACTTGAGCTTCAACTCGCTGAGCCAGTGGCGGAAATGGCGGCCCATGATCGAAGCTGCGCGGGCGGCAGGTCATGCGCCGAGTCCCGGCATTCGTGTGAACCCCGAGCACTCGGAGGTGGAGGTCGCGCTGTATGATCCGTGCTCACCGGGTTGTCGTCTCGGCATTCGTGCGCAGAGCTTGGAAGGCGAAGACTTGGACGGCATCGAGGGACTGCACTTTCATGCCCTGTGCGAGCAGGACAGTGACGTGCTGGAGCGCACGCTTGCCGCTGTAGAGAAACGCTTCCCCAAGTTGCTCGAACAAGTGCAGTGGGTGAACATGGGCGGTGGGCATCATATCACGCGCAAGGACTACGATGTGGAGCGCCTGATCCGCGTGGTGCGCAGCTTCAAGGAATGCTGGGGCAAAGACGTGTATCTGGAGCCCGGCGAGGCCGTGGCGCTGAACACAGGCTACCTCATCGCGAGCGTGATGGACATCGTGCCCAGCGAAGTGCCCACCGCCATCCTCGACATCTCCGCCACCGCGCACATGCCAGACACGCTGGAGATGCCGTATCGCCCGCACATTCTCGGTGCCGGTTTCCCGGGTGAGCATGAGCACACGTATCGCCTCGGTGGTCCGACCTGTCTCGCAGGTGACGTGGTGAATGACTACTCGTTTCCTGAGCCGATGCAGATCGGTCAAAAGCTCGTCTTCACCGATCAGGCACACTACACGATGGTGAAGACCACGACCTTCAACGGCGTGCCGCATCCCGACATCGTCACGTATGATCCTGAGACAGATGAGTTGAAGATCGTGCGCCGGTTTGGCTACGAGGACTTCAAGCGCAAGCTGTCGTAGGTTCGTGCGAGAGTTTCAGAATTGCGTCGTTTCCTGGCCAACGACACGACTATGAAACTGCACTCCCTGATCTTGCTTGGCGCATTCATCGGCTCAGCGCTCCATGCCGCCGACTTCAAGCGCCCGAACGTCATCTTCATCCTCACCGATGACCAAGGCTGGGGCGATGCGCGCTTCGCGGGGCATCCGTATGTGAAGACCCCACATTTGGACAAGTTTGCCAGCCAGGGCACTTGGCTGCGGCAGTTCTACGTGGCCGCGACGGTGTGCTCGCCGAGTCGCACCACGTTCATGACAGGCCATGCACCATCGCGCCACCTGATCCATGGGCATTTGTCTGGCGACGCCGAGAATGCAGCGCGCTCAATGCCGAACTGGCTGGATGACAAGGTCACCACGCTGCCAGATCTCTTAAAGACAGCAGGCTATGCCACCGCACATTTTGGTAAATGGCACCTCGGTGGCAATCCGCAGTCGGCACCGCCGGAAGCGTATGGTTTTGACGTTTCCAAGACGGTGAACTCCAATGGCCCGGCGCTTGGAGACGAGGCAAGTGATCCATATTTCCGCGCCAAGTCCACGCGACTGATCGTGGATGAAACGATTGCGTTTATCAAAGCCCATCATGACAAGCCTTTCTATGCCAATGTGTGGACACTGCTGCCACACGCGAAGCTGAACCCCACGCCGGAGCAGCTGGCGGAGTATGAATCGCTGGCACCCAAGGCCGATGATCCTGCTTTCAGTCCTTGGATGCAGAAGTATCTGGGCAAGGCGAAGGACTTGAAGAGCCAGATGCAGGTCTTCTGTGCCTCGCTCACCGATCTCGATACGCA
>Ga0247831_1007746_pt1 | contig 11775 bp, 9 predicted proteins | sample LaCruzMarch2015__9_FD_192406 | JGI IMG/M metagenome (GOLD analysis project Ga0247831, IMG submission 192406) | Freshwater microbial communities from meromictic Lake La Cruz, Castile-La Mancha, Spain - LaCruzMarch2015_1m | ecosystem: Environmental > Aquatic > Freshwater > Lake | place: Spain...
AAATCGAATGGTTCTTGATTGTTCATAAAAAACTATGTTTAAAGTAAAATTAACAATTTTGTGAAATTATTACTTGACACAGTTTAGAAAACAGTCTCGACTTATTTCTAATTAAACCCGAAATAATGAATTAATATTTTAAATAATTAGACGCAATTCAGAATAAAAATACCTACAACTAATTCTTTTATTAAGTACTCAGATACAAGTAACGAGATTCGTGACGGTTCGCTGCTTTGATATATTATTGTTTATAAATAAATTAGGGCTCATTTTACTTTCATTTTTTAAAGTTTAAAAAAGGTAAAAAAATCACTCCTAAAAGGTGTGATTTTTTTTTAACTATCCTAATCCCATAATTATCTAAAGTCCTTAATGTATAATTAGACGACAATTCTTCCTAAAAGATACATACTAATTAGGCTTTTTTGTTACCTAAAAAGACAATTAATGAATTTAAATCGAGCAGGAAGTAAGGGATTATTCCCCTTACTGGCCTCTCACATCACAGTACGTGCCATTCGGCATATGGGGGTTTGCTAAAAGAAAGAAATCTGTGTCTTCTTTCTTTCTTTGAAATACTTTGAGAATCCTACATACCCCCCTTTCGAAGATTTTATTATCTAATGTCCGACACAAGATTGTGCTGTGAGCAACTCAACAGTATTTCTTACTAATGTTGCCCCATTCATAAGCCTTGCCTTTATTTAAGCCTAATTTTATCAGATTTTTAATCCTTGTTCTACAGCTTTTCCATTCTTTCCAAATCTACATTCGTAGCCGTATTCGGGTAAATGAGTCCAAGTCCGCCATCAAGGTACTCGCTTGAGCTAAGCGAAAGTAGTCTACCCAACCTGTTACGTCTAGTTTTAGCTCCTTCAGTTTTTGCTTATAATTCGTTCCCGAATTGCGTGAGGTTTTACTCCTGATTTTGGTCTTGATGTTTTTGATTGATTCTTTGCTTATACGAATCAACCATTCGTCTTTGGTTTTGTAGAATGAAAAACCAAATGGACATTGATATTGTGCTTTTCACAGTAATTCTTGCGAGTAAAACCAGAGTCTAAAAAATTATTGTAATGCTTTTGCATTTCGGTTGCCTTCGTCAAGAGTATATTTAATTTTTGAAAAAGGTAGTAAGTCAATAATATTATTGCAAGATGGGGTTACCTGAGGGCTTACTCTTAATGTTGGCTTGTGCGAATTGTAAATGTATATGACTGCCAAGGGTCGGCTTATTCATTGTCAAAGTGAATCTTAACATAGTCAAATGGTATTTTTTCTTGTTCAAGTCTCCAATTGTTTGTTTTTAGAAGATTGTAAAGTTCTCTTTCATTGTCAGTCAAACTAAGGGTTGTTGTGTCAGTGGTCGGCTTGCCCGAATCATTTTCAAAGTATTTGTCAAATGTTGTCTTGTCCATTAAAACACTTTTTGTATGGTCGAAGTGCTTTCTAATTCTTGATAGCATTTCAAATCCGTGAACATCAATGTCGCCCCAATAAAGAACTGTTATGTCGCTTAACCATTTAGCGTTTTGAATATTTGTGACTGCATTACCTTGTCCAAAAATTGCAATTGTTTTGTCCATTTTAGGCAATGTCAAAGTTGTGTATAGTGTAGTTTTATTTTCAACTATGAGAACTTGATTTAATGGAAGTTTTAAGTTTTCAAATTGACTAACTGGAATAGAAATGTCGTCAAGATTTGAGAAGAAAGATTGACTAATTTCTTTGTCTAATATTTTAAATCTAACTAACGGTTCACGAAACTTTAAATTGAAGCGTTTTTCAAATTCCTTTTCGTTTGAGTTAATATGATTTTGAATAATTATATCCAATAGCTCAGCTATTATACTTTGATTAGATTCAATAAATTTAGTGTGAACATTTGCTGGTAATTCTCTGATATAAAGATTTGGCTTTGGAAAGTTTTTGAAGTAGTTGCATACCTTTATAATGCTTTCCCATTTGCCTTGATTCTGAATAATTTTCGTTGGATTTTTAATTATCCAATCTTTTAATTCTGGAAAATGAGAGTAAATCAATTGCCAGTCATTAATTAAACCTTCAACTTCCTTTTCCTTACCTAAAAACTTTAAAAAGTCCTTTTCTGTATCGAAGTAAATAATTGTTGGAAGGCTTTGCATTCCAATTGTTTTTGTCTTTACTGTTTGATAGTCTATTGTAAAGCCAAATCCTTTCTTTTCCTTTGACTGATTTGCTAATGCCAATATATCGTTATGGAAATCGGCAATTGATGCTTTATTGTAAGTTTTATCGCCTGGAATAACAATTCTTGAAAATGGGATTGCCTGAACAACAGCTTGCAGAAAGGAAAAGTATTTTCTTTCTGCCTTCGCTTTTATGTCATTCGGACTTATCATTTATTGATGAAATTATTACGTTCCTCTTTGAACTGCTCAATTGGCATATCATAAAGCCAAGAGTATTTTTCATCTTTTCTTTCTACAAAATGAACAAATGAAATTGCATCTTCAACAATGTGAATATTGTCACTTGGAGTTACAACTAAAAGTTGCAAATGAAGCTGTTTACAAAGAGTAATTAGATAACGAGCTTTGTCCTCATCTTGTGCCTTAAATGCTTCGTCAATTGCAATAAATCGGAAAGAATTTGTTTGTAAACCCTCTTTTGTAAGTCCGAACTGATATGCAATAGCTGAACCTAAAATAGTATATGTCAGTTGTGCCTTTTCACCACCAGATAGTTGTCCCATATTTTCATAGGTTTTGAATTTTTGATTGGTTTCCTTGTAAAACTCTTCTGCTTTATAACTATACCAAGAACGAACTTCCATTACCTCTTGTCGCCATTTCTCATTATCCAATTTGGTAATTAGCGGTTCAATGTTGGTGTAAAAGTGATTTTTCTTTCCATCAATTGTTGCTTCAATTTCTTTAAAATTTGGAATTGCCTTGTAAAGCAAATCCCTAAAGTTATCAACTAATTGATTTTTCCTTCTCTGTGAAATGAGTTGGATATAAGTAATTGGAGAATTTTTGAAATCAATCCCTTTCAGAGATTCATTTAAAAGGCGAATATTTTCCTTGATAGAATCTGACCAGTTTTCAAAAAACATTCTAAAATCTCCGATTTTTCGTAAAATGGTATCTTGTAAATATTCATTAAATTTCTTTTCAAACCTTGGTAAATCATCCGCTATCAATTTTTGATAGAAACTTTGATATTCTCCAAGTAAATCAATGTTATTAGAATCAGGCAGTCTGCTAACATCCGAACGCCAATCCTTGAACTTGTCTGCAATCTCGATTGGTGGATTTTTAAATTCACTAATCAATTTGATTACCTTTCGTTCTTTACTTTCATTTGAATTTTCTAATTCTTTAAGTTTAGAAGCATTTGTTTTTTGAAATTCTGTTTGCTTGTCTTTTATGTTTGCAAACTCTACTTTTTGCAGTTCTAAATTCAGCAATTCAAATTCAGAAGTGTCTTTATTACCAATGGAATCAAGTAGTTTTTGATTAATTTCTAAATCACCTATTATGCCTTTAATTACAACTTCTTCTAACTGAAATATTTCTTTATTTTTATTTTTAATATCAGTATCGGTTAGTATTGTTAAAGACTCACGAACTTTTGATAATTGTTCTTGTAATGCTTTAACTCTGTCGTTTGTAGCCTCCAGTGCCTTCTTTGTATCTTCTTTTTCCTGAATTTGATTAGCATAATTTTGCCAATCAATATCATCATATTTAGTGTAGGTTGAGTATATGCTAAAGCAATCTTCTTTCAAACTCCCAAGTCCTTTAATTAGGGTATTGATGGCTGTTAATGCTTTCTTATTTGTTACTTGAGAAGTTTGAATTGTAATCAAGTCCTTTTTCAGATTCGTAATTTTCTCCTTATTGTCCCAACCTAAAACATAATTGTCTCTCTTTGAAATATGCGGTCTGTCGTCTTTTTCGTGTTTCCCTTTCCCGAATTTGATTAAGCCTTCCTGCGTGATTGCCCTCTCTTCATAGCGGTTGAATTCTGATAAGTCATTTACGCAAGCATAGTTATATTGATTTGCAATAACATCTTCAAGCCAAGGTGTGTATGGATTTTTCGATTTTAATTCGATTTTATTTATTAAGCTATTTTGCGAAATGTTTTTTGTTGTCAAGTTCCCCAATGACGTAAAGCCCCTATATCTTTGGTAAATTATTCTACCACCAAGGTTGGTTTTGTTCACATACTCATTAACTTTTGAATAGTATTTGTCTGGAACAATCAAGCGTAAAGCAAAATTGTGTAAAATCTTTTCAATAGATAGTTCCCAATTTTTTTCTTCTTCACGAACCTTTATAAGTTCTCCAATAAATGGTATTTCCTCCCTCGTTGCACCAACATAGGCAATAATATCTTCTCGTATATCTGCTTCCTTACCTGAAATATTATTTTTGTTTTTTTGAAGTGCTTGAATTGTGGCAACTATTTCATCACTTTGAGAGATTAAACCTTCTTCTTCGTTTTTGAGCTTCCTTTGATTCTCTGTTTCAGCCTCAACTTTTAACTGATATTCATTCTTTTTATTCTTTGCGATTTCTCTGTTTTCTTTGAAAATATCAATACTTGGATTTGTAGAAAGTTCTACTCTTTTTGCTATGATATTGTATTCATCAAGTTTTAACGTTCTTGCATCTTTGAGTTTTTCTAAACGTACAATTTCTGTTTTAAGTTTTTCAATTTGATTTCCAACTTCATCAGTTTTGATTTGAACAGTTAAATCAGTCTCTTCTCCTTTTAGGTCAGTTTCTTTGGATTTAAGATTTAATAATTCCTCATTTAGAATACCTAATTGGACATTACTCTTCGATAGTTCGAGTTCAAACAATTCAACTGTCTTTTTTGCGAACCAATAAACCGCCATTTCTTTTGAAAGATTAAGCGTTTTAAGTTCACTTTGAATATTGGATAATTCTATTGCTATTTCATTTATCGGAGTTAATTGTTCAATTTGTTCTTTGGCTTTTTCGATATTTGTTTTAGCATCGATTAAGGTTTCAAAACTGGATTTTAGTTTGATGAATTTTTCTTCAGCATTTTCGTTCCCCTCTTTATACTCTTCGAGCATATTAGTCCTAATGAATTCATCCAAATCTTCCAAAACCTTTACGCCAACAACTTGATTAAATAAGCTCAATCCTTTTATTGACCGCATTCCAAAAACATTCGATATTCTTTCTCCGTACGAGGTGGGGCCTTCAAAAAATTCAACTTTCTTTTTGTTAGAATTGGAATTGTATGTTTTATCAAGTCGTTTTTTCCAGTTGCCTTTACCATCAAATTGGCTAAAATCTTGTTCTATATTTAAATCAAGATGTGCCATACCAAAAGTTGTATTTAGTGTTCCATTTGAACCAAACCATCTCACTTGAAAAAGGGTTATTGTTTTAAAATCTGTATTAGAAAAAGAAGCTAAAAGGACAGAATAATCATTTTTAACTCTAAGCATTTGAGTACTCGTACTCATCTTGCCTTCTTCTTGAATATTGCCGTAATGACCTAAAACATAACTTTCTTCGCTTCTGTCACCTTTCTTTTCTACTCCAGAAGATTGATTGTAAAATCGGTCTTTCTTTAAAGGAACGAGTAGCGTTAGCAAAGCATCAATAAAAGTGCTTTTGCCCGAGGCATTAGCACCAGTTAAAAGTGAATTATTACCTTTAGGATTTATCCTAAATATTTTGTCGTGAAAAGTGCCCCAATTATAAACTTCCATATATTGAAGTCTAAATCCAGCATTGTCTGAACTTGTGTTAAATAGACTCAACATTTTCTTGTAATTTTAATTTAAACTCTTGAAGAATGTCTAAAGTGACTTTCTCTTTAATTATTCTTTGAATTTGGTATTTCGTTTCGGTTTCCTTTTTGCTCACTTCGGATAAATATCCCAACTTAACAATATTATTTATGTAACCATCTAACTCTCTCAAAAATTTAACCCTGTTAAATTTTTCGGGAAGGAATAACTCCACTTCTTCTTTTATTTCCAAATCGGTAATGAATTTTTCAAAAACTTGAAATTGAGCAGGGTTACTGTCAAACTCTTCAAGGCTTTGCCTTAAAGCAACTAATACAATTGATGTTTCAAATCCAATTTGCCTTCTTGTTACAAGCCCTAATGTATTGCCTTCGCTGTCTTCAAACTGTTTTATGAATGCAAATCCTTCTTCTTTCTTAAGGATTAGTTCTAAGCCAAATAGACTTATGTAATCTTGAATTTCAGTTTGATAATTTACAACATCATCCCAAATATTGGAAGTGCGTTCAATTGAACCTTTGAGCAATTTTACAATTGCTTTTGAATACGGTTTTATATTTCTTTCTAAACTGCTCATTTGGTCAAGATTATTTCAGGTATTTGAATTGATTTTTTATTCTCAATATCAAATTCGATTCGTTGTTTTATATCGGGGCTTATGGAATGCTTGAAGTCTTTTACTATTCCAATATATCCAAACAGTTCAGGCAGTCCTTTTTCAATTCCCCCAAAAATCTCAATTACTTCGGCTATTGTTGTTTGAGATTTTTCTCTAAGAACTTCTTTAATTCTTTTCCTTAGTATTTCCTTGTCAATTACAGAAAGATTGAACAATTTATTAAGATGGTTTGAATGCGAAATGTTTTCGTCTGCTAATTTTGGTTTTGTTTTATACGTAATTTCTTCGCTTCGCTCAAAAGTTAGTTTTCTCTCAAAAGGGACGTTAATGTCAACATCTATTTCAAGTTCAAAGGAAAAGTCTGGTTTTATTTTTGCCTTGCTCAATTCGATTAAAGACTTCTTAATGTCTTGAATAATATTTTTTGTAATTTCTGACTTTGATGCTTCGTTTTCCCGAATTATTCTACTCAATTTTTCCGCCATCTTATCGTTGGCTTTTGATACCTTTTGACCAGACGAATGAAGATTTTTTTTCATTCCTTTTAAAAAGTAGTCCGTAATCTCAATTTCTTTTTCTTCGAGCGTCTTATATAATTCTTTTGTCAAATTTCCCCATTCTTCTTGCAATGCAGGTGTTAGAATGAAAGTATAAAAAGCATAAAAACTTTTTCCTTGTTGACTGTTTTTTAACTCGTCAATGGCATCAAAAGTGAATTCAAGAATGTGGTTTTTTGTTAAGTTACCTTCCGCGTGTTTAAGATAAATATCTTTTGTGATTTCTTTGAAGTTGTCTTCAACTTCTTTGAAGTCAGAAAGCAATTCTTTAGCCGATTTGGTCAATTGATTGAAACGAGGGACTATTTCAAAGTCCTGAAATACTTTTACATCTTCTCCTATTTTGATTCTTTGAATTTGTTGTTCTATTTCCAGTTTTTTGTCTTCGAGTAATTGTATTCGTTTTTCAATATCTTCATTAGTAAACTCAACAAGTTCTTTTAATTGACTAAATATGTTTTTGAACTTTGATTCTGCTCCTACATATTCCTCTTTTTTTAGGCTAGAAAGCCAGTCTAGTGTTTTGCTTGAATGTGATGAAAGTTCATAATATATTTCTCCCGTTTCGTTTTGGTAATTTGTCAAAAACCCTTTGTTTGTCCAGCTCTGAACATACTTTTTAGCTTTAATTTCAAAAGTGTCAGCATAAGTAATTTCAATTTCCTCGTCAATTTCTACTTGCACAGATTCTAAATAGTCTGACAGTTGGTTATGTATTTTTTCTGATGAAATTGTCTCTTGTTGATTTGAAAATGTATTGACCAAAAATGTTATAATAACCTCTCTGTTCCGAAGTTTAAGAAGGTCAACGCTCGGTGAGTTGTTTAGTATGTCTGCTATTTTTGAACTGTCAATCATTGGTGTTAACGTTGTTGTGGGGTGGCAAAATTTAGCTCTTTTGGTTTTGCGAAGCGTTGGCTTCGTATGTCGGTCAAAACCAAATATGCTAAATGTGCGGTTGGCTTTTTTGTCTTGTATGTATTTCTGTTCATTTTTCTGTTGGTTTAGGTTAGCATTGCCTGGTCGTTATAATATAACACAAAACGTACGAGTATATATGAAGAATGGGGAATTTGGAACTCGTCAGCCCGTAACTCGTTCTGGTCTGACCGCAGAAGCGGTTTTGTTCCAAAAGGGGACGCCCGGGCGATTGGCTTACTTCACTACTGCTTAATAGTATTCTGTCAGACGGTGCTAATGTTGATTAATATGCTGATGTATAATTACTTACGTTCTCCCCTTTTTTCATAAATATAATATTGGTGGCTGTGCATTTATTCACAGTCCATCAATTTGGTCATTTATTAATGCTGTCAATTTGATTAAGTCGTCCGTTGATAGTCCCATCAATTTGCCTTTTCTTACAATTTCAAGAGTCCTTTGAATTTGTTCATCTTCAAAAGCGGTATAAATGAACCCTTTTAAATCACGATAATTTTTCAAACTTTGCTCGTAGTTATGGCGTTTTTCTTCACTAAACTTTGCAATTTCAGCTTTTCCAAAGGCTTTAATGAAAACATCGTCCTTGAAAATTTCTAGGATATTATGAAAGTCTTCAAAATGTCTAATAAAATACATCCATTTGTCTAAACGAGTTTCGAGTTCGTGTTCTTGTTTTATGAAATGAGGCATTTCTAAATAAACAAATTCCAACTTTTCATAAAAAACTTAATTATTTTGGTCTTTTAGCTAAACTGTATGTATTACTTCGCCTTCACCGTTATTGACTTTTTCATCAAATTTGAAGTCTAAAATACCAACACAACACAAATATTTTAGTTTATAATTCCATTCTTCCTTTTCAGCTTGTTCTTGAAAAGAAAAAGTTTTATGGTAAACGGTCCTGTCTTTGAAGTAATTTTGTTTTGCTTTTTGGCGTTCGACAATTGTTTTTTCGCCTATATTGTTTTCGTAATATATATTGTAATTTGGCTTTTCTGTCGTCTTCTGTTTGACCAAGTTTGTCTTTGTCCTTGAAAGTCAAGTCCACAATATGAGTTTCGGGCAATAAGTTCACAAAGAAGTCAATGAGCATTGGCTTGCTTGCTTCTTCGCCAAAGATTTTTTTAATCCAAAGTCGGTAAACAGGTTTACATATTTTGCTTAAAATTAAATAATATCAAAATTACATTTTAAAATGCTATTATTTGAAACACAATGAAAGAAATTTAAATATCTTATTTTTTTGAAGAATTATTTTCACTGACAGTGTTAGTTGTTGTTGTCATGTTGATGTTTTTTGAGAACTTTGCTATTCCACCAATAATAAATCCAAAAGCAACAAATTTTAAAATTGTATTTAATAGTCCAATGTCAACTACATGTTAAAAACTATTATATTCTTCCAGATCCTGCAACATTCCTTCTATTAAATTAGCGTCGATTGATAAAATAATAGTTACCACACAGGTTGATTTTTGATGATTAGATTTAGGTATGGAAGTACCTCCAATTGCCTTTTGAGCAAAGTATCAATGACAGAATGAATGACAAATAAGGCATTTTTGACCAGTTTTAAACTGCCCAAAATCCTTTTTTTTGACTATAATGTTTCTGATTGCTCGTTCAGAACCATTATTATCGGGTAGAATGGTTATATCATAAATACAGAGTAATAAAAAAATTCGGTGTTTAAGCATCGAAACTTAAAAAGTGGCAGTTAGAGGATTTTTTTTGGTCAATAGGTAATCAGAAGTAGGTCGTTAAGCTTTTTTTCTTATAAAATTGCCTCAATTGAATTAGTTTGACAAGGTTGTTTATTTTTGAAAAGGGTTTTTCTAAGGTCAAAAACATCGATAAGTAGCTGTTTAAATTCAGTAGCAAATGTATGTTTTTCTGATTATTCTAGAAAAATGAGGCCCCGAATTAGATGAGCTAAACAAATTTGATGGTTTTTTGAAATGATTTTTAGTTGGGCAGCCCAACGGGCAGAAATGATTGTCGCATTAGGTAACCCTTTTTTCCAAACATCATCAATAGTCTTTAATTCTCGATTGTCGGAAACCACAATGAAAGTATTTAAGACGTTTTGCCAAACCGAGCGACGGTCGCCCAAAACCACCATTTATTGCCATTGACCTTAGCCCCTGTTTCATCAGAACCAACGACTTTACTTTTAGAGATTTATTTTTTAATATTTTGCTAAAAACCTTGACATTTTAGAGCTGAGCGTTCCAAAATATTACCAACAGTACCCTCCGAAAGTGGTAAGGGAAAAACCTGAAAGAATAAACTTTTTAAACGACCAAAAGGTACATACTGATAAACAGAATAGTAGCTTATGAGAGCTTCTACGCTATTTCCGTATTTAATTGGTGCATTTTCGCAAAACGGAAATTCAGTAATTTGCTCGTGCTGACAACTAGGAAATTGGCAAGAAAATTGTCGATATTCTTCAAAAATTGGTTGGATAGGTGGAAGCTCAATAACTTGACGTTTGGCTTTTAAAATAAAGGTTTCTTGGCTCGATGATTGACCATATTTATTACAAAAGTCGCTCTTTAAGTTAATGATTTTGTTTGGTGTGGCAGTCATTTCTAAGGTTGTTACTCTACGTGCTAACTGACCCCATTTGGTTTTGTACTTACTATACGAAGGTTGTTTTTTGTGGAAAATAAATCACTCGAAGGAGCCATTGATGAATTGTGAGAGTCTTTTCTTTTTATCCTTTTTTGCAGTTGTTCAAGTAAAAGCGTGACTTTTTCCTTCAACAATTTAATTTGTTGAGCTGTGAGAAACTATTATAGCTTCAAATTTCGATATGGTTACTATATCTATCAAGTTGAGGCTAGATTATTACTTTTGATCCAATTTAACTAATTCAGGGTAGAACCTGAGTCGTATCACTTTTTTTTATATATTGCGATTTGTTTATATAATTTGGTAAATGCAACTGACCAAAAGTTATCACTATGAAAAAGATAAAAGTATTATTACTTGAAGATAACTCCATTGATACCTTGAAGATTGAGATTATGCTATCAAATACGGAATCTTCCAAATATGAGATAATCTTACGTGAAACCTTTAAAACGCTAGAAACATTATTGCTTTATTTGCAAAATCATATCAAAGAAATTGATGTTATTATTTCTGATATTTTTATTAACGATAAAGCAAAAGGCTTACAGCTATTAAAAGAAATTTCAAATTCAGACATTCCAGTCATTCTTATTACTAGTTCTCATGATGCTGCTATCTATAACGAGGCTAAATCAATTCGAACGGTACAATATCTCATAAAACCATTTCACAAATTAACATTACAATCAAGCATCATTTTAGTATTTGAAGAAAATGAAAAAAGAAAAATCCATTTTGAGGATGATGAAAAATTTTTATTTTTAAATTTAAAGCTCAATCATAGTGAGAGGACAAACATAAATGATATTATATTCATTGAAGCCGAAGGCAACTATTGTTATATTCATACGAAAGAGAAAAAGTATGTTTTGAAAAAATCTCTTGCAAAATTAATTAATGAGGATCTTGACAAAATTTTTGTCCGTACTCATCATAAGTTTGCCGTAAATAGAAATTATATAAAATTTTTAAGTTCAAGAAGCATACTACTAACCAATAATGTAGATTTGCCGATTGGTATTTCGTTCAAACAGTCTATTAAAGATTACGCTTCAAAACATAGTATTCCACAATAAATGAACCTCGAAACAATACTTTTTTATTACCACACAGGTTGATTTTTGATGATTAGATTTAGGTATGGAAGTACCTCCAATTGCCTTTTGAGCAAAGTATCAATGACAGAATGAATGACAAATAAGGCATTTTTGACCAGTTTTAAACTGCCC
>Ga0247831_1007748_pt1 | contig 11771 bp, 12 predicted proteins | sample LaCruzMarch2015__9_FD_192406 | JGI IMG/M metagenome (GOLD analysis project Ga0247831, IMG submission 192406) | Freshwater microbial communities from meromictic Lake La Cruz, Castile-La Mancha, Spain - LaCruzMarch2015_1m | ecosystem: Environmental > Aquatic > Freshwater > Lake | place: Spain...
CGAAAAAACTTGGCTGCAGTAGTTACGCGCATTGATGCCATGCAACCAGGCGAGTTCGCGCGGTATGATGTCGGTCCACTGGTTGAGTAGAACCACTCTCAGTCCGTGTTGCGTATCAGCGCAACCGGAGGCGAAGCCGTAGATAGGTCGCCCTAGCGATCAACTGATACCGGAGGCGAAGCCGTAGATAGGTCGCTATAGCGACCAACTGATACCGTAGCGCAGCGAAGATAGGTCGCTCTAGCGATCAACTGATACCGGGCGCAATCCGCGCTTTTCATCCTCTTTTATCGGTGGCTAAAAATTCTCTGCTCTGCGATTTGTCTCCTTTGACTCAGACTCAAACTCAAGTGTCATCCCTTGCCTTTAACATTCAGCATTCTCCATTCATCATTTTGCATTAAGTGAAAACGACTTCCATTGAACTCCGCAATGTCGGGGTGGACTTCCCGGTGTTCAACGCATCGGCGCTATCGCTCAAGAATCGCATGCTCAGTGCTGTGACGGGTGGGGCGATCGATCGGAAACACGACGGCAGTGTCATCGTCAAGGGGTTGCAGAATATCAATCTCTCGATCAAAGCCGGGGAGCGGGTGGGGCTGATTGGTCACAACGGGGCCGGCAAGACGACCTTATTGCGTGTGCTCTCCGGGATTTACGCGCCGACCGAAGGCGAGGCGATCATCAATGGCGAGTGCGTTTCGCTCATCAACATCAGCTTGGGCATCGACCCTGAGGCGACCGGACGGGAGAATATCAAACTGCGCTCTGCCATGATCGGCTTCACGCCGAAAGAAACGAAGGAGCGCATGGAGGAAATCATCGACTTCTCCGGCTTGGGCGACTTCATCGACATGCCTTTCCGGACTTATTCATCCGGAATGCAGCTGCGCCTCGCCTTCGCCGTCTCCACTTCGATCCGCCCGCAGATTCTAGTTTTGGACGAATGGCTCTCCACGGGGGACGAGGAGTTCCGCCATCGTGCGGAAAAGCGCATGAAGGAAGTGGTTGATTCAACGGATATCCTCATTCTCGCCAGCCACTCGAGGCAACTGCTGCTTGAAAATTGCACGCGTGTTATCTGGCTCGAACACGGGAAAATAAAAGTGGATGGCTTAGCGGATGAAATAGTGAGTAAATATTTTGTTCATGAAAGTATCAAAACATAATACGTTTGTAATTTTTCATGTGCAGCTTTAAGCATTATTAACACATATTTGTATAACAATGTGTCAAATAATCTCAGTGCACATGCCCAAAGCTGCTGGGACATCACTGCTTCAGGGGTGGCGTGCGGCATTTGGTGCTGCCAATGTCAAAACGCTCTATGAATTAAATCCTGCAGATCCATTAAGTCCCGGGTGTTTAGATTCATCAAAATCCATCAAAGCTCATGGTATAAACGTTGATAATTACCCCGTTATTCATGGGCACTTCAAACCAGACCTGTTTGCCCCTAAACATTGTAATTTTTACTGCATATTCATAAGGCACCCAGTAGACACATTATTGTCAATTTTCGCCTATTGGAGCAGGACGCAACCAAATGATGCCCTACACAAATATTTTTGCGACAGTCGGCTTAGTATACTAGAGATGGCGCACTTACCCATTATACGCAACCTTTTATCAGAAACGTATTTATCCAAGTTCGACATTACCCGATTTGATTTCATTGGAATACATTCTGATCTTGAAGCTGATTTTGAAAAGATGTCAAACATACTCGATAAACGTATCCCGATGATCGACGCAAATATAACAGATAGTCGAAGCGAAACCCTCGAAGGACCCTACCAGCAAATCAGGAATGATCGCCAGTTACGGGAAACACTCGCCTCAATACTCGCCAAAGATATCGAGCTCTACGATGCCATGCTGGCGTACAGAAAGCGTAGGGGTTATTAATCATGAGCCCTAAAGAGCTTTCGTGGACAGGTGAGCGCTACGTGCCTCAGGTGCAAGGCACTGTGGCGCTCGAGCATTTGCACCGCTACGCTTATGCGGCTCAGTTTGTCAAAGACAAGACCGTCTTAGATATGGCCTGTGGAGAGGGATATGGCAGCGAAATGATGGGCCGCGCCGCTTCGCATGTCTACGGAGTGGATATCGACAAGCTCAGCGTTGAGCATGCCACAGAGCGCTACGCTGGCGCGTCCAACCTGTCGTTCGCGGAAGGCTCTTGCGAGTCTATTCCTTTGGGCGACAAAACAGTCGATATCGTTGTAAGCTTCGAAACAATCGAGCACACGTCCGAGCATGATCTCTTCATTCGGGAGATAAAGCGGGTATTAAAGCCTGAAGGCTTTGTTATCATCTCGAGTCCGGAAAAGGCGGCATATGCTGTCGCCAACGAAAAAGGCAACTGCTACCATGTCAAAGAACTCACGCACGATGAGTTTAGCCAGCTTCTCAAGGCGAATTTCAGCAAAGTGGCGACGCTCGGTCAGCAAATCCTACGCGGCTCATTCATAGCGGCTGAGACTATTGAATGCTCTTCGGCTGCCGTGTTCGAGTTCCACAGGCTTCCGGCCGCATGCAAACCCGAGATTGGTTTGTATAAGCCGCTATATCTCATCGCCTTTTGCAGTGACGCAGGGCTCCCAAGAATCGACTCCTCTCTGTGCAAGCAAAACATTTGGGAATCGGAAGAATACGATGAGCTGAAGCAAAAAATTAACGCGGCCGTGCAAAATCAATACAAGCCAAAAGCCGGCTCTGTGCAGAATACATTGCGGTCCTCCCGGATTATATCCACAGCAAAAAGCCTCAAAAGATTGCCTAAGTCTCTTCAAATCCACTTCTTAGGAGCAAAGAGAATTGAGTTTGATAGCGATTGGTATTTACGCGAATACCCCGAGGTTACCACATACGGGAGACATCCTTTTTTACACTACGCACTACATGGGCAATTTGAGGGTAGAAGCCCACATAAGCAATAATGGAGGCTAGCGGGCAATATTCACGGACCGAGGCACCGGGCAGCGGCAATATGGTTTCACACGAGCATTTGACGCTCCCCGGCCATCTTGAGGTGACGATTTACGCTGCTAATCTTTCTCCTCAATTGATAACTGACGGAAGGCAAGCCATCGGTGCCGAAAAGCCAGCGCCAAAGAACAAAAATCAGCCGATGCCGCGACAGCTGTTGAATGCAGTAGCCGTCAGGTTGACCCAACCCGGAAGAATGGCAAAGGGGTTGGCAACAGCTGTGGAATCAATTCGTGAAGGGGGCGTGGAGCTCTTGAAAGAACGAATGCAGCACTCTCAGGATATGAAGGCCGTTAAGCCTGGGGACCCGACCCTGCTTGAGTTGCTGTTTTCCAGACTAAGAGATCCGCGCAGAGCCCTCAAGGGCCTGCGATCAGCTGTTTTTCTCCTCCGCACGCAGAATATAACCGGAGTGCTGGGTGGAATCCACCTTGCCAAATCATGTTATATTCGGGATTCGGGCCGTCCAGCCAATCCTGCAAGCACTTATCCGGAGCCTACTAATGTCGTAGCTCCAACTGACATCCGCATTGTTTCAACAAATACGCCATTAGTTAGCATCATTATTCCTGTTTACAATAACTTGGCTTTTACAGCGGCATGTGTAGCCTCCATTTGCAAAAGTGACTGCAAAGCGAATTACGAAATCATTGTTGCAGACGATGGATCAACAGACGGAACTAAAGAGTGGTGTCAATCAGTGGAGAATCTTCGGTATATCGCCACGGGTAAAAAGCAAGGATTTATCGCTACATGCAATGCTGCTGCAAAGCAAGCAAAAGGCAAGTTTCTCCATTTTCTCAACAACGATACTGCTGTGACCGCACAGTGGCTGGACGAGCTTCTGCATACCTTCGACGAGTTCCCTGGCACTGGATTCGTTGGCTCTAAATTAGTCTATCCTGACGGTCGCTTGCAAGAGGCTGGAGGTATTTTGTGGCGCGATGGATCCGCTTGGAACTTCGGGCGACTCAGGGATCCAAATAGCCCAAATTATAACTACGCCAGAGAGGTCGACTACTGCTCAGGTGCCTCAATAGTTGTGCCAACCCAGCTCTTTCACAGTTTAGGCGGGTTTGATTTCAGTTATGCTCCTGCTTACTGCGAAGACGCTGATCTTGCCCTCAAAATCAGAGATTTGGGATACCGCGTCATCTACCAGCCTCTTTCGACGGTCGTTCATTATGAAGGCAGGACGGGCGGCACCGATCTTTCGAGTAGCGCTAAGTCGTATCAAATTGCCAACACGGAAAAGCTTCAGAAGCGCTGGCGCAGGTATCTAGACAAGTTGGAAGTCAACGGTCGTAATGTGGGTCGCGCCAAAGATCGCCGTGCCAAGCGTCGAGTTTTGGTATTGGACCACTGCACGCCGACCCTCGATCAAGATGCGGGTTCAGTAACAGTGTATAACCTTCTGCTTCTGCTGAGGGAGATGGACTACCAAGTGACATTTATTCCCGAAGACAACTTTCTTTACATGAGTGCCTACACCCCTCAGCTGCAGAGGGTGGGCATTGAGGTACTATATGCTCCTTACTGCACCAGCGTTCGTCAACACCTCGAGGATCACGGAGAAAGATACGACCTCGTTTTTCTGATAAGACCAGAGGTCGTTCGAAGAAACCTCAAGCAGATCCGTCAGCTGTGTCCAAAGGCCAAAGTGCTCTATCACACGATCGATTTGCACTACCTCCGCATGGAGCGTGATGCCCACGCGAACCAAAACACTGGCAAGCTTCGCCAAGCCGAGGTGATGAAAAATACGGAATTCGCAGCTATCAGAGGGAGCGATTCAACTATCGTCCACAGCACAGAAGAGTTGCGGATTCTCAGGTCAGAGGGTCTTCAGGAAAAACTGTGTGTTTTTCCACTTATACTCGACACACCGGGCAGCGAAGTTGGTTTTGGAGAGCGTGATGGTATCGTGTTCATTGGCGGCTTCCAGCACCCTCCGAACATCGATGCGGTCAAGTTTATGGCCGGTGAAATCATGCCACTACTGCGTGAACTTGTGCCGGGCATCAAATTCCATGTCATCGGGAGTAAACCGACCAAAGAAATTAGTGATCTGGCTTGTGAGGATGTAATTATTCACGGTTTTGTGAAAGATTTGGGCAAGGAATTAGCCCTCCGACGAGTTTCTGTGGCGCCCCTTCGATACGGCGCTGGCATCAAAGGCAAAATAGGCACTGCTATGGCAGTGGGCCTTCCGGTTGTAGCTACCTCGATAGCGGCTGAAGGAATGTCGCTTGAAACCGGGGAGAATATCCTTGTGGCCGATAATGCTGCAGCGTTTGCCGAAGCAGTTGCGGCTCTGTATTCGGATACAAAACTATGGGACAAAGTCAGTAAAGCTGGCGTGCAGTTTGCCGAAAAGGAGTGGGGCGGCAAAGCTGCCTTCGTGATTTTTGCCGATATTCTCTCGGACCTTGACCAACCAGTGAAGCGCGGGCGCTATCCGCTAAGCCTCTACAAGCCGAGCTGATTCGTATGCAGCCTAGTTGTTCAATTCCAAAGCTAATAAGCTGCCGCGACAGCGCAAGCTAAGCCACCAATCACCAAAACGATTCAACAATCCGACGTGAAACTATTCATTATTGGCGCGTCCGGTTACATTGGCAAGCCATTGGCGGCAAGGGCTGCCGAGTGCTTTCAGATCGTGACCACGTCTACAACCGGCGAGTCAGCCAGCACTGCGTTCGATCTGAGGCAACCAGGTGCGTTCGACTACGAAAGTATCGCCGATAGCGATGTGGTATTACTTGCAGCTGCGATCTCATCGCCCGATATCTGTGCCAAGCAGCACGACTATGCGTGGGGTGTCAATGTCGACGCCACGGCATCCTTCATTGAAGGCGTTACGAGCAGAGGTGCTCGAGTGATTTTTTTCTCCAGCGACACGGTATATGGTGAGCGCACTGAATCCTTCGGTGATGGAGCTCCATGCCAGCCCGCAGGGGAATACGCGGGGATGAAGCAGGCAGTGGAGCAAAAGTTCCGTGGATGCCCGCTATTCAAAAGTTTACGACTTTCCTATGTCTTCTCGCGTCATGACAAGTTTACGAAATACCTCGAAATGTGCGCGGTTAATGGACAGGAGGCAGAACTGTTTCATCCATTTTACCGTGCTATAATCCATCGAGAGGACGTAGTCGAGGGAGCTCTAGCGCTTGCAATGAGGTGGGGAGATTTTGCGCAACAAAATCTCAACGTCGGCGGTCCTGACGTCCTTTCTCGAAATGATTTCGCGGCAGAGATCCAACAACATGCTTTTCCATCATTGAAGTTTCGCACAACAATTCCTGACGATGAGTTTTTCCTTAATCGGCCTCGTGTAATTGCGATGAAGTCACCCTCTCTGGAGCAGTTACTGGGGAGGCAACCGAGAAGACTCGGGGAAGCAATTGAGTGGGAGTTTTCTAAAGAAACAACAAAGTAATCGAAAGGCACACGAGCAAGATGACAAAGCAAATCTTTATTACAGGAATAACTGGTCAAGTTGGATCGCAGTTTGCGGATTATGTCCTGCAGACAACTGACTATTCCGTGATTGGCATGATGCGATGGCAGGAGCCTCTCGATAATTTGTATCACTTGACTGATCGTATAAACCGGAAAGAGCGCATAAGCCTTGTCTACGCGGATTTGAATGATTTCGCGGCTTTGGCGAGGGTCCTGAGAAAAACCCGTCCCGCTTTCATATCACACTTGGCTGCTCAATCATTCCCGAAAACCTCCTTTGACGTTCCGATCGAAACGTTGCAAACCAACATCTTGGGCACCGCGAATCTTCTGGAAGTGATCCGCCAGCAGAGGGAGACGGACGGCTACGACCCTGTTGTGCACGTCTGCTCATCCAGCGAGGTTTACGGTAGGGCGACCCCAGGAGTCCCTCTCGCCGAGGATACTCCATTTCACGGTGCCAGCCCTTACAGTATCAGTAAGATTGGAACCGACTATCTCGGGCGTTTTTACGGAGAGGCCTACGGGCTTCGCACCTTTGTCACCCGGATGGGAACACATTCGGGACCACGCCGGAGCGACGTGTTTTTCGAAAGCACTGTCGCCAAACAGATAGCCTTGATCGAAGCCGGGCATCAGGAGCCCTCGATCAGGGTGGGCAATCTGGCAAGCACGAGGACTTTCCAAGATGCAAGAGATGCTGTGCGTGCTTATTATTTGCTTCTCGAGGCGAGCGCGCAGGGGAAAATTCGCTGTGGCGATTACTTCAATATAGCTGGAGAGGAAGCGTTTCAGTTAACCGAAGTTATCGACATTCTTTTGGCACTAAGCACGCGCAAAGACATCAAGGTTGTCGTGGACGAAGAGCGATTGCGACCCATCGATGCCGACTACCAGATGTTTAACAACTCGAAGATACGAAGCGCCATCGATTGGAGACCCGAAATTTCTGCACGGACTATGTTCAAGGATTTGCTCGATCATTGGCGTGATGAAATCGCGAGGGGAAAAATTCCTCTCAATCGTTAACGCTATCCCTTTAAGAAAATGCTCGCAAAAACTATCCGTGCTCGTGCGCCGTTGCGCCTTGGTTTCGGGGGCGGCGGAACCGACGTTCCGGCCTATTCCACGCGTCATGGTGGATGTGTCCTCAATGCCACGATCAGCATGTACGCCTACGCTTCCGTTTCCCCAAGAACGGATGGGCGGCTCGGTGTTCAGCTTGGAAGCCTGAAGCACTACTCGGAATACTCGCCAGAGGAGCTTGGCGACTTGAGGCCTTCCGGCCCTACGGGATTGGTCGAGGGCATTCTGCGCCGTTTTGCCCGCGACTTCGGAAGGTTGCCTTCTTTGAACTTGTCAGCTTGGTCAGATGCGCCTCCAGGCTCTGGTTTGGGCTCTTCGTCCACCTTGGCGGTGGTCATCTGCACCGTTCTCGCCGAAGCACTGAGTGTGCCGCTTGGCGAATATGATTTGGCGCACCTTGCTTACGAGATCGAGCGCGTGGATCTGGCGATGGCCGGAGGTCAACAGGACCAATACGCTGCCTCCTTTGGCGGCGTGAACTTCATGGAGTTTCACGAAGACGGCGCTGTGCTCGTCAACCCATTGCGGATCAAAAGCTCTATCCTGAGTGAATTGGAAAGCTCCCTCATTTTGTATTACACCGGTGTTTCACGTGACTCGGCCCGCATCATCGAAGATCAAATTCACGCGGCAGAATCCGCCTCCGGCCAGTCCTTGAAGGCTCTGCACCGTATCAAGCAAGAGGCTCTTGCAATGAAACGGCATCTTTTGCGGGGTGACTTGGCAGCATTCTACAAGGCGCTGAATGCCGGATGGCTCGCCAAAAAACAGTCTTCGGCCTCGATCAGCAATACGCGCATCGATGATTTGGTAGCACAGGCCTTTGGGGCGGGAGCTTTGGCCGCCAAATTGAGCGGAGCTGGCGGCGGTGGCTTCGTCATGTTTTTTGCCCGGCCCGAACAGCGGGCCGACGTCATCGAGCGGCTTCTGGAGGGCGGTGGCCAGGTTTATCCAGTCAGCTTCACGCAAACCGGAGCTCAGCATTGGGGGGTCAATCATTGAAAAGTGCCGTGTCAGTAGATTTCGTTGCGGCATGTCGGGCTTTGCGTGCGTTGTGCGCGGCGGTCGAGGAGGATCAAGACCTTGCGGTCAAGCTGAACCAAGCTGTTGCTGTATGCGTCCGATCCTTGGGCAATGGAGGCACTGTCTTCTTCTGCGGGAATGGCGGCAGCGCGGCGGATAGCCAGCATCTTGCCGGCGAATTGGTCAGCCGCTTTCTCTACGACCGTCCGGCCCTGCGCGGAGTCGCGCTGAATGCGGACACGGCCATCCTCACGGCCATCGGTAATGACTACGGCTACGAAAAGAGCCTAAGCCGTCCTCTCGAGGCTCAGGCGCGCAAGGGAGACGTTTTAGTCGCGCTTTCGACCTCCGGGAAATCGCCCAATGTCCTCAATGCGCTGCGTGCAGCAACCCATCTCGGCGTGCAAACCATCGGGCTGACTGGCCGGGATGGCGGTCCCATGGCCGAACTTTGCGGCATTGAACTGCGTATTCCGAGCGAATCAACCCCCCGCATCCAGGAGGTGCACCTCTTGCTTGGCCATTTGCTCTGTGAGGGGATTGAGGCGGCAATGTTTCCGAAGTCGGCTGCCGATCTATGATTCCGGCCGTCATTCTGTGCGGTGGTTTGGGCACCCGATTACAAGGAGTTCTGGATGATCGGCCCAAATGCCTTGCTCCGATCAGAGGGCGCACTTACCTGGACTACCTCACTGACTACCTATATTATCAAGGAGTCCGGGATTTCGTTTTTGCGACGGGTTATCGTCACCACCAAGTCGAATCGTGGGTGCAATCGAAACCGAGAACATGGACGTGGCGATTTAGTCGCGAGGATTTGCCCTTGGGAACCGGTGGGGCAATCCGTCTCGCGGCGGAAAAGCTGCGCAGTCACAACTTCTTGGTTCTGAATGGCGACACCTTTTTGCAGGTCGATTGCAAAGCCCTTTTAGACCACCATTTCCTATCGCAGAGCCAAATTACACTAGCAGCGGTTCAGGTCGACGATACCTCAGCATTTGGTCGGATTGAGTGTGATAGCGGCAAGGTAATACTATTCCGCGAAAAAGGTGTTGTTGGTCCAGGCCTGATTAATGGAGGCGTCTATTTGATACAGCACGATTTTGCGATGTCCTGGCCGATTGGATCCCTATCTTTGGAAAAAGATGTGCTTATGCAGCCCGATTTTCGGCCGGGCGCACTCGTAAGCCCGGGCAGATTTCTCGATATAGGAACTCCGGCGGATCTAAGTAAGGCCGGCGAGTGGATTGCTCTCCATTACGAACTCTCCCAATGATCGTCCACCGTCTACGCAGCTTCGAAGACTACGAGAAGCATCAGCAGCGCATGGCGTCCGTTTACGCGCGCCGCCAAGCTTATGAGTCGGCTCTGCATCCACAAAGTGCTGAACCATTTAAAGTTCACGGCCTATCTTACCCTGCACGTCAGGAAGTGGATTTTGAAGTGGATTTCCTGTATTCTAACGGAGCCAACGTAAATTGGCGCGAAAGATTAATTTGTCCCAAGACCGGTTTGAATAATCGTCTGCGCGCAGCTGTGCACCTGGCTGACAGTGAAGTCGGAATTTTTTCGGGCGAGTCGATCTACATAACCGAGCAGGTAACTCCCCTTTACCATTATCTGAAGCAACGGCATCCAAGCATTGTAGGTAGTGAATATCTTGGAAGTGAAGTACAGCATGGTAGTGAAAACCACTACAGAGTTCGCAACGAGGACCTCTCAAAACTAACTTTCGATGACAAGTCTTTTGATGTCGTTCTTTCGTTTGATTGTTTTGAGCATATGCCTAACTTCGAAACCGGTATGGCGGAGATGGCAAGAATTACGAAACAAGGTGGCAGGCTTATGTGGTCGGTTCCCTTCCGTGCGGACCGTAAAACTAATCTCATACGAGCGACAATTTCTTCAGGTGGTGCCATTCTTCATCATGAGCCACCCGAGTATCATGGTGATCCATTGAATAACGAAGGCTGCTTATGTTTCACACACTTTGGTTGGGAAATGCTGGATCAGGTGCGTAAAGTTGGATTCACAGACGTTTATGCAGTCGCCTACTGGTCAGATGTGTTTGCTTATCTGGGTGTTGAGCAAATGATGTTCGTGGCCGTGAAATAGCGGTAGACTGGCAACCCGTTGAACACCATCGATGTTATCGTGGTTTATCGAAGCGATATAGCGACTTTGCTTCGTTGTCTTGAGTGCTTGCAGCGGCAAACCCGCTTACCAAGCAGTGTGGTCGTTGCTGATAATTCAGACAAACGTGAACTTCATGGAATCGAAATGTCTAATGTGCAGTTTCTCACTGCGTCTGGCAATATTGGCTTCGCAGCAGGCAACAACCTTGCTATCGCCAACGCAGACAGTGAATTTATCGCGTTGCTCAACCCCGACGCTTTTCCCGAACCAGACTGGCTGGACAGCTTGCTAAGGGCTGTGAATGACAGCCCACAATGCGCCGCGTTCGGGAGCGTGCAGTTGCTCGAGGAAGATCCGGAGATTCTCGATGGAATCGGGGACATCTACCATCCTAGCGGTATCTTTCGCCGCGAAGGCTATGGCCGGCGCCGCGATGAAGGCGGCGAACTGAAACCACGTGAGATTTTTTCGCCTTGTGCGGCCGCAGCACTTTATCGGCGGGAAGCATTCGAAGCCGTTGGCGGGTTTGATGAGGACTTTTTCTGTTATGGCGAAGATGTCGATCTGGGATTTCGTCTGCGGCTGGCCGGATGGAAATCGATGATGGTGCCAGATGCCATCGTTCGCCATGTCGGTTCTGCCAGCAGTGGTGGCGCTCGCAGCGACTTCGCCACTTACCACGGCCATCGCAACATGGTGTGGGTCTATCTCAAAAACATGCCCGGTATCCTTTTCTGGCTTTTTCTGCCGCTGCACGTCATTGCCAATCTTGTGTCCCTGATTATTCTGACTCTGCGCGGCCAAGGTAAGGTCGGTGTGCGCGCGAAGATCGACGCACTCAAAGATCTACCGAAGATGTGGAAAAAGCGCCAACTGATTCAGTCCAAGCGGGTCGCCTCGATCTTAGATATCTTGCGCGCACTTTCTTTCCGTTGGAGCTGAAGCATGCAGCGCACGAAGTTGAATAATTTGATGGCCTCTTCGCTGTTTCAAGTGGGTAGAACCGAGGGCAGTTGGGGTTTGAGCTTGGCGGCTTTGAGGTAGGCCATGACTTGGAAGTGTTTGAAGGAGCG
>Ga0247831_1007749_pt1 | contig 11770 bp, 2 predicted proteins | sample LaCruzMarch2015__9_FD_192406 | JGI IMG/M metagenome (GOLD analysis project Ga0247831, IMG submission 192406) | Freshwater microbial communities from meromictic Lake La Cruz, Castile-La Mancha, Spain - LaCruzMarch2015_1m | ecosystem: Environmental > Aquatic > Freshwater > Lake | place: Spain...
TTCGGCCCGCTGTATGCCACGGGCACGAAGCCTAACTATGTGCCGATTGGCTTGCACGACATCACGGCCGTGCATCAGCGCGTGCACGTGCCGATCTTCTGCATTGGTGGTGTGAATGCCTCACGGTTGGATGAGATCAAGGGCGCGGGCGCGAAGCGTGTCGTGGTGGTGTCGGCCTTCCTCATGGCCGCTGATGTGCGTGCCGAGGTGCGCAGTCTCAAAGCCCGACTGCTGGCATGAAGGCGCGGCATGGGTTTCTCATCGTGCTGCTTGCGGTGATCGCTGGCGGCATGGTGTGGTTGACCACGCGCGACTCAGGGCCGCGCATTCCGGCGATGTTTGCTTCGTCGTTACCGACGGATTGTCAGCAAGTGCTGCTGGTACTTTCGCCGCAGGCTGAATCCGTGCAGGCGCAGGTCTGGCTGATGGAACGCAACGGCTCGCGTTGGAAGGCCATGTCAGAGCCCGTCGCCTGCACCTTGGGTCACAAAGGCCTCGCCTGGGGCGCAGGTGAGCACACGGCAGCGCCACCGGCGGGCTTTCGCATCAAGAAGGAAGGCGACAAGTGCAGCCCGGCGGGGGTGTTCCGCGTGCCGTTCGCCTTTGGCACCGCCACGACGGCGCCGGAGCTGAAGCTGCCTTACACGGCGCTCACACCCACCATCATCGGCGTCGATGACGTGAAGTCGCGCTCCTACAACCAGATCGTTGATAACACGAAGGTCGAGCGCGACTGGGACAGCAACGAAGCGATGGTGCGCCACGACAAGCTCTATGAATGGGGAGCCTTCATCGCGCACAACCCGGCCTGCACACCGGGCCTCGGCTCCTGCATCTTTTTGCACCTATGGCCAGGCCCTGGTCGAGGCACCGCTGGATGCACGGCCATGGGCGCAGAAGATTTGAAACGGGTGCTGACGTGGATGGACGCGGCGAAGGAGCCAAGGCTAGTGCAGGCGGTGGAGGGGTGGTAATGTGAAAGGCTGCCTGCCGTCCAGCGGGGAAATCCGTATCCCTCAGATTGTTCTCCCAAGCGTGAGTCGATGGGTGTATTCTGGCGACTGATTTCCTTTCCTATTTCGCCATGTTGCCACGTGCTTTTTTAACTCGTCTACTGATGCTTCTTGTCGGCTGCTGTGCCACAGATAGCTTACAGGGCGCTCCGTTCACTACGGGCAATATGGTGGTTTATCGCGTCGGGACGGGCACTGGCAATCTAGTTAACACGGGCAACCCGGTCTTCCTGGATGAATACACCCTGACGGGTGTCTTGGTGCAGTCGATAGCGCTACCAACGGCAGTGGATGGTAGCCAGAAGCGATTGATCGCCAGTGGCACAGCAACCTCTGAGGGGTTGATCTCACGCTCAGCTAACGGTGCTTATTTGATTTTGCCAGGCTATGATGCGAGTCCCCCGCATAGCAGTGCGCTGACAGGCACGGCGTCGGCGACGGTGAACCGTGTCATTGGGCGCGTGGATGGGGCGGGTAGCATCGACACCAGCACGGCGCTGACGGATGCCTATGACGCGAACAACTTCCGGGGCGTGACCTCCAACGATGGCACGCAGTTCTGGATGGCTGGCAATAGCAGCACCACGGGTGGGGTTCGTTACGTGGCAGTGTTGGGCGAAACCACAACCACGCAACTGAGCGCGATCAACACCAACCTGCGCGCGCCGCTGATCTTCGGTGGGCAGTTGTATGTGTCGTCGGGGAGTAGCTCAACGGTGCGGTTGGGGACTGTGGGGGTGGGATTGCCCACGACGGCTTCACAAACCATCAGCACCCTGCCAGGCTATCCGGTGACTCTGAGTCCGAATGCGTTCTTCCTAGCCGATTTGGACTCGGGTGTGGTGGGCGTGGACACACTTTACATCGCCGACGACAACGGCACCTCAGGCGGGCTACTGAAGTATTCGTTCGATGGCACCACCTGGACGGCACGAGGCTCGGCGGGCGCTGCGGCGGATGGCTATCGTGGACTGACAGCAACGTTCAGCGCTGGGACGGTGCAGTTGTATGCGGTGCGCAAGGGCGGCAGCACGGCGGCGGGCGGTGGAGAACTGGTCAGTCTGAGTGATGCCTCGGGCAGCACCGGCACGCTGACCGGCACACCTTCATTGCTGGCCACGGCGGCTGCGAATACTGCTTTTCGCGGCGTGGCCTTCGCGCCGACGGGGTTCGATCTGCGCGTGGCGGTCAGTGCTCCGGCCAGCGTCTTTACCACGGCCGAGTTTGATTACACCATCACGCTGACGAATACAGGGCTGGTCCATGTGCCGAACGTTGGCGCGCAGTTCACGCTGCCGGTGGGGACCAGCTTCGTCTCGACCTCGGGTGCAGGCTTCACGGCCAGTCACAGCGCAGGCGTGGTGACATTCGGCGGCGGCACGGTCAATGGCTCCTCCACGGCGACTCTGGCCGTGAAGGTGACGGCAGCAGCCGCGGGCACGATCTCGCTGACGCCGGGCGCGGCGGTGGTGGACCCAGGCTCTGCTTTGGCAGAGACGAACGAGGCTAACAACGCATCCACAGACATGGCCGGCACCGTCAGCACGGATGCGCCGGACTTGGCGATTACTGTCGCAGCGCCAGCAGCCGCGCTGAAGGGCGGAAACTGGGACTACACGCTGACGGTGACCAACAACGGCCTGGTGAATGCCACGGGTGTGGCCGCGCAGCTCACGATTCCGGCTGGGCTCAGTTTTGTCAGCGCTTCAGGCCCAGGCTTCACTTCAAGCGAAGCTGGCGGCGTGGTCAGCTTCAGTGATGGCACGATCAATGTCGGATCATCGGCAACGCTGACGATCACGGTGAGCACGCCGACTGATGGCACCTACACAGCGCCCATCGGCGCAGCGGTAGTGGACTGGGCCAACAGCATCGCGGAAATCCGCGAGAGCAACAACACGAGTCCCGTGGCGGCGAGCACCGTGATCAACACCGCTGATCTGGCGATGGACTTGGTGGCGACAGGCACCTTCCAAGCCGGCGAGCCAGGTGCAGGCTACACGGTCACAGTCTCCAATGCAGGCACGGGCAGCACTTCCGGCACGGTGACCGTATCTGACACACTGCCTTCGGGCTTGAGTGCGACCAGTTTCGCGGGCGAGGGCTGGACGATTGTGCAAGGCACTGGTGGCACGGTGATTGCGACCCGCAGCGACGCACTCGCGGCGGGCGATAGCTACCCGGCGCTCACCCTCGCAGTGGACATCGCTTTGAACGCGCCGTCGTCAGTGGACAACACGGCGACGGTCAGCGGCGGCGGCGCCGTGAGTGGCACCAACGACTACGATAGTGTGACGAGCAGCATCGCGAGTGCGGGGCCTGGGGTGATTCAATTTGCTGCGCCGCCAGCGCTGCCAGCCAGCTTTTCAAGTTCCTATTATGTGGTGAATGAAGAGGCTGGCTCGATCACGATTCCCTTGATCCGCACTGGTGGACGCCAGGGGCCGGTGTCGGTGCAGGTATTCACCAGCAATGAGACGGCCACTGCACCAGCAGACTACGGAGCGCTGAGCGGGCATGTCGTTTCCTTCGCTGACAGCGAAGTGAATGGCTCGGTCACCGTGAGCCTGGTCAGTGGTGGCAATGGTGAGCGTAATGAGGACTTTGGAGTGGCGATGATGTCGCCCAACGGCGGAGCCACGTTGGGTGCGAGGACGCAGGTCCATGTCCGCATCATCGAGCCCGACGCGACAAAGCCAAAGCTGACGATGGTTCAGCCGAAGAATGGTTCGACCTTGTTTGACTTTGCTCCTGGCACCCTGGCGGCGATGTCAGTGACTGCGAAGGACTTCCCAGGCACGGTGCGTTCAGCCGAGGTCTCGGTGAATGGCGGTGTTTTTCAAGCCCTGAGCTTGATCGGTGAATCGGCCGTTGGGCAGGCCTTGGATGAAAGCAGCATCACAGGCCAGATCCTTGGCCCAGGAGCGCTGACCGGCTTCGTGCTGGGCAAGAACACGCTCCAACTGCGAGCGCGCGACTACCGTGGCAATGAAGGCACGCTTCAATCTTCCTTCACGCTCGTTCGGCTGCGCGCACTGACGTTGAATGTGACGCCTTCGGATACCTTCGGCACGGTGACGCTTTCGCCGAATGAATCGCTGTCTTCCTTGCAGGTGGGCAAGGTTTACACGCTGACCGCGAAGCCAAAGCCCGGCAAGCTGTGGAGTGGCTGGTCCTCAACGCAGCTCACGTTGACGGCTGCGCAAGCAGCCTCGACGCAACTGAGCTTCACCATGGTCGAGGGTCTAACGATCAACGCGAGCTTTGTCGATGACCCATTCGTGTCAGCGGTCACAGGACAGTTCAACGGCCTGATCACTGCCACGGGTGCGACCACGCCCAGCAACAGCACGAACGGGTTCATCAATCTCACTGTCACTCCCACGGGCAGCTTCAGTGGCACGATCAAGATGGATGGTCTTGCCTTGCCCATCACTGGCAGGTTCGACAATGGCGGCATCGCCCGTTTTGGGAGCAGCTATTCAAGCACCTTGTCGCTGAACCGTGTGGGGAAGCTGGCCTACGTGCTGGCGCTGAACCTGGACGTGAATCCGGCGGGCACCCAGCGCATCATGGGCACCGTGGGATTGCAGGATCGCAGTGGGGTCTTGCCGATGTCGGTGCTGAGTGCGGATCGTGCAGCCTTTGATGGCAAGACACCCGCGACCAGTGCGACAGTGGCGACCTACAACCTCGCGCTGCCAACGCAGGCGCAGACGAATGGTCTGCTGGCCACGCAGTTCCCACAAGGCGCAGGCTTCGGCACGCTGAAGGTCAGCAAGCAAGGCCTCGCAACGCTGAATGTAACCCTCGCAGATGGAACACTGGTGCTGGCGACTGCTCCGCTGAGCAAGACTCTGACTGTGCCGTTGTTTGCACCGCTGTATGCGAATCAGGCAGGTGCCTTGGGAGGGTTGGCGACGATTGATCCTTCGGCCATCGACACCGACGTGAGCAGCCCCGCTTTCTGGTGGTTCAAGCCCTTCACCGGTGGGCAGCACTACCCGCATGGGTGGCCCGAGGGCGTGACGCTGCCGCTCGTCGGCGCGCTGTTTAGCGTGCCTGCGGGTGACAGCGTGCTGCCCGATCTGGCATCACCGTTAGGTGCCAATGCTAGGCTTAGCCTGACCCAGGGCAAACTCACGTCTGCCGTGCAGAAGGAGTTGGTCGTGGGCATCAGCAATCTGGTGACCAAGGTGCCCGCCACGGATACGACCTTCGATCTGAAGATCGTGACGGTAACCGGTGGTGTCTCGGGCAGCTTCACGCACACCGATGGCACGCGCCCAACGTTTGCGGGCATCATCTTGCAGAAGGGTGTGAATCGCCGCGCCTTTGGCCACTTCCTGAGCGCCACGCCGAGAGTGCTGGATGGCAGCGGCGAATCGGGCGACCTGAACCTGATCACTCTCTACAATCCGCGTCCACGGCTGGCGATCTCGGAGTTGATGGCGAAAAATGTCAGCACTCTTGCGGATGATGATGGCACCTTCTCGGACTGGGTGGAGATTTACAACCCTGGCACAGACAGTGTGAGCCTGCTGGACTGGTGCCTCACGGACAGCGCGTCCAACTTAACCAAGTGGCGCTTCCCAGATGTGACGCTGGGTGCGAAGGAGTTCCTGCTGGTCTGGGCGTCGAACAAGAACCGCACGAATCCCGCAGCGCCGCTGCACACGAACTTCGCGCTGAGCAATGGCGGTGAATACCTGGCGCTGGTGCGGCCCGACGGCGTGACCATTGAACATCAGTTTGCACCGGCCTTTCCGTCACTCGGCGATGATGAGAGCTATGGCATCAACTTCACCGGCAGCACTCTGGCGAAGGCGGGAGCAGCGGCGAAATACCTGGTGCCAGCGAATGACAATCTGGGTGGCAGCTGGACCGCACGCACGTTTAACGATGCCGCTTGGTTGAAGGGCAAGACGGGCATTGGCTTCGGCATCAGCGTGCCGGGCATGAAGGTGCGGCAGGTAGCGGCCTCGGGTTCCTTTGGTGGCGTCACTAGCATTGCCACGGCGGATGCGCTGCTGGCCTTGCCGCCTGAGAATGCGGGCATCGCCAGCGAGACCACGGTGATCGCTCCCTCATTGAACTACCTGGGCGAGGGCGGTGATGGTCACTACGACGGTAATGCCGTGCTGCCGAATGGCACGGCGGAACCTTATGTGATCAAGGCGACGGGTAACATCGTCATTCCCACGAATGGGACGTATGTTTTCGGTCTGAACTCCGATGATGGTGGACGCATTCGCATCAATAGCGTGGACGTGATGGTGGACGACTCCAATCATGGAGCCGAGGATCACTTGAGCTCGCCCGTGAGTCTGACGGCAGGCACGCACAGCGTGGAGGTGATCATGTGGGAGCAGTATGGCGGCGATGCGTTGGAGTTCTTTGCGGCCCCCGGTGTGGAGACTTCATGGAGCAGCAACTTCAAGCTGGTGGGCGGTCCCGGTGGCTTGGTGGTGTCCACCACACCGCTAACAAGTGGCTCTTCTAGCAGCAGTGCGGAAGTCGCCACGAATGTGCAGAGCCGCATGATGGGCATCAATCCCGGCTGCTATGTGCGTGTGCCCTTCACCGCCAGCGGAGTAAGCCGCATCAGTGCCCTGACGCTGCGCATGCGCTACAACGATGGCTTTGTAGCCTATCTCAACGGTCAGGAAATCGCGCGACGGAATGCTTTCGCGACGCCGCTGTTTAATGATGTGGCCACAGCATCGCGCACCAGCGAGCAGGCACTGGTGGTGGACGTCATTGACGTGAGCACAGGGCTAAATGCATTGGTGAATGGCACCAACGTGCTGGCCATTCACGGGCTGAATGACAGTGCGGCCAGCGGCACGTTCCTGGTGCTACCAGAACTGAGCGGCACGCAGGGTCTGGCCGGTGATCCCGTCTTTTACAAGGTCGGTCAGACCTCGCCCACAGCGACACCCGGCACACTCAATGGCGTGCCTCAATTTGTCGGATTGGTGGCGGATACCAAGTTCAGCATGGATCGCGGCTTCTTCTCCACGCCCTTCAGTGTGGGCATCAGCACCGCCACCGCAGGAGCGACGATTCGCTACACGCTGGATGGAAGCACGCCCACGCCGACCCATGGTGCGATCTACAGCAGGCCGATCACGATTAGCAAGACCAGTATCCTGCGCGCCATGGCCTACCGGACTGGCTTTGAAAGCAGCGACGTGGACACGCAGACCTACTTCTTCCTGAATGACATCATCCGTCAGTCTGCCAGCGGCGCGCGTCCCGCTGCGGGATGGCCGAGCGGCACGATCAACGGGCAGGTGGCCAACTATGGCATGGACCCGCAGATTGTGAACAACACCAATCCCGAGATCGGTGGCGTGACGAAGGTGAAGGAGGCGCTGATGGCGATTCCATCGGTCTCGATTGTGACCGATCTGCCCAACTTGTTCGATGCCAGCAACGGCATCTGGGTCAATCCCTTCGGTCGTGGGTTTGAGTGGGAGCGGCCTGCGTCGTTGGAATTGATTGGGGACAAGAACTCCGCTGAAGGCGGCTTTCAGATCAACTGCGGCATTCGAGTGCGCGGGGGCTTCAGCCGCACTGGGGATAATCCGAAGCATGGTTTTCATGTGTATTTCCGCAGTGCTTATGGCGCGTCTAAGCTGAACTACCCGTTGTTTGGTGACGAAGGGGCCAACAGCTTCGATCAGATCGATTTTCGCACGGCGCAGAATTACTCATGGTCCTTCGGAGGCGACGGAAACAATACTTTCCTGAGAGAAGAAACGACGCGCGAGTTGCAAGGTGCCATGGGCCAACCCTACGCGCGTGGACGCTATTACCACCTTTACATCAACGGCCAGTATTGGGGCCTCTATGACACGGAGGAACGCACCGAGGCAGGTTTCTCAGCCACCTATCTCGGTGGCAACAAAGACGACTATGATGTGGTGAAGGGTGAGCAAGATCAGGGCTACACCACGGGCGTGACCGATGGCAATCTGGATGCTTGGCGCGATCTCTGGGACAAAGGTCGTGCTCATTACGTCGATCCCACTGATACGAACTATTTTGCCATGCAGGGGCTGGCAGCCAATGGCGTGACGCCCACCACTGATCCGGTGCTGCTGGATGTGGACAACCTGATCGACTATATGCTACTCACCTTCTGGACAGGCAATCTGGATGGATGCACCAGTGCCTTCCTCGGCGATAATCACGCGAACAATTGGTTTGGCAGTCGCGACCGCACCGGCACGCAGGGCTTCAAGTTTTTTGCGCACGATTTCGAGCACACGTTCTTCAATGTGGATGAGGACCGCACGGGGCCTTTTAACACCACGAACAACACCGTCTTCCTCTACAGCAACCCCATGTTCCTGCACCACGACTTGCGGCCCAACGCGGAGTATCGAATACGCTGGGCAGACCATGTGCAGCAGCATTTTTTCAACAACGGCGCGCTGGTGAGCGATCAAGTGCAGCGCCGAATGAATGTGCGCATGACCGAGGTGGACAAGCTTATCATCGCCGAGTCTGCACGCTGGGGCGACTCGAAGCGCGTGCAGCCCTACACACGCCAGGATTGGCAGGGTGCGGTGGACTACGTGATTAACAACTACGTGCCGAATCGCGGCATTCGCGTGCTGACTCAACTGCGTGCGGATGGATTGTATCCGAGCTTTGACGCGCCCACACTGAGCCAGTTCGGCGGCGACATTGCCAGCGGTGCCGAGGTTGTCATCACGGGCAATGGCGGCCAGGTCTACTACACCCTGGATAACAGTGATCCGCGCCTGATTGGCGGTGCGGTGAACGCGGCGGCGCAGACCTACACCAGCAGCACCAGCACGGAGATACTGATCCCATTGGCGAAAACCTGGAAGTATCTGGCGGATGGTAGCAATCAAGGCACGGCATGGACGGCATCTGCCTTCGATGACAGCACCTGGCTTTCCGGTCCGGCGGAGCTGGGTTATGGCGATGGCGAAGAGGCGACGATAGTGCCCTTCGTCGATGTGGACGCGGGCACGGCGGGCAACCAGAAGAATGCGACCACCTACTTCCGCACGACTTTCAACGTCACTAATGCGGCAGGCATCACCGCCGCGAGCCTGAGCTTGAAGGTGGACGATGGGGCAGCGGTTTACCTCAATGGCGTGGAGGCCATGCGCACGAGCAACTTGCCTGCGGCTGCGGCATTCAATCAATATGGCACCAGTAGCGTGCCGGACGAGAGCGCCTACACAGCCTACGCGATCAGCCCGGCAAGCTTGGTGGAGGGTATCAACACCATCGCGGTGGAGGTGCATCAGTGCGCGCCGGACAGCAGCGATATCAGCTTCAGTCTCAGCCTGAGTGCCACGCGCACGGTCACGCCGGTGCCGCTGTATTTGACCGGCACCGGCACGAAGCATCTGAAGGTTCGCGCGCTGCTCAGTGGCGAGTGGAGCGCCTTGGTGGATGCGGAGTTCAAAGTGAAGAATGCAGCCGACTTGGTCATAGCTAGCGTGGCTAGTGGTGCCTTCGCCTCCGGCGGCACCGCTAGCTATACCCTGACTGTGAGCAATACGGGCACCGCAGCGAGCACGGGCAAGGTCACGATGAGTGCCACGCTGCCACCAGGGCTGACGGCGACGGGTTTGACTGGCGCTGGCTGGACGATCACGCAAGGCACTGGCAGCACGGTCAGTGCGAAGCGCAGCGATGCACTGCCGAGTGGCCAAGCCTTTCCACCGCTGACACTGGCGGTCAGCATTGCCAGCAGCGCGTCTGCCTTTGTGACCACGACGGCTAGCGTGTCTGGCGGCGGAGAATTCACGACGACAAACAACAGCGCCACCACGGCGACGCCGGTCACGGGCGTGGGGGCCAGCCAGTTCCAGTTCAGCGCAGCCAGCTATCTGATGAATGAAGAGGATGCGAGTGTGCAAGTGACGATCCTGCGCACAGGGCTTCGCTCGGGCACTGCCAATGTAGAAGTTCATTCCAGCAACGGCACTGCGAAGGACAGCAGCGACTACAGCGCTGTGAACCAGACCCTGACCTTCGCCGATGCGGAGGCGAGTCAGACGATCACTATCGGCATCAATAACGATGGAAATGCCGAGCCCAATGAAGCCTTCTCCCTGGCTCTCAGCAATGTCACTGGCGGCACCAGCCTTGGTGCGATCACCATGACCACGGTGCGCATCCTCGATCCCGACAGCACTGCGCCGAAGGTCGCGATCATCACGCCCACCTCGGCAGCGCGGGTGGTAGCGGAGCAGGTCATTATCGATGGCACCACTAGCGACAACAAAGCGGTGGCTAGGGTGCAGGTGAAGCTGAACAACGGCGTCTTCGCGGATGCGGTGATGACCACAGGCACTCGCTACACTGCGGCGCTGACCGCGCCAACGGGTGCAAACTCGGTAACGGTGCGCGCCTATGACTTCCGTGGCAATGTCTCCAACGAGGTAGCGCACAGCTTTTCGCATGTGCCGCTGCGTCCGCTGACTTTGACGATTGCACCGACAGATGCGGCCACGGTCACGATCTCACCGAACGCACCGCTGACGAAGCTTCAGCTTGGCACGGTCTATACGCTGAAAGCTGCGCCCAAGCTTGGCTATGTCTGGTCGAACTGGACCGGGCCTTCGATCAACACTGAGGCGGAGTCTCTGAGCTTCACCATGACCGACGGTTTGGCGATCACAGCAAACTTCGCAATCAATCCGTATCTTACTGGCTTTATTGGGAGCTACGACGGTTTGGTAAACGCTGCGGTCGGGGTGCCGCCGCGTCATTCGAATCACGGCCAGCTGCATCTTCAGATGACTGGCACTGGCAGCTTCACCGGCACACTGAAGATGGATGGGCTGAGTCTGCCCTTGAGCGGCGTCTTCAATAGCGCAGGAGCCGCTCGCTTCGGAGTGAATCGCACGACGACACTTAAACTGTTGCGCCTCAATCGTCCAAGCTTGTTGCTTGCCATGTCAATCCATCTCATTACGCGGCAAGTCACCGGCACCTTGAATGAGGATGACCGTATGACCTCGCAGTCCTTCAGCACCCTCGTCGCATCACCTTCTAACGGAGCCCTGCCCGCGACCTCGCCTTACCTCATCAATCGCGGGCGCTACGCAGTGAGTATTCCCGCGCGCTCCCAAACCAACGGCCTGACCAGCGCTGACTTCCCACAAGTCGCCAGCACGGGTGTGATCACCGTCGCACGGGGTGGCACCTTGACATTGGTTGGCACGCTGTCGGACGGCACTAAGGTGACCGTCACTGCACCATTGAGCACGTCGCTAACCGCGCCTCTTTACGCTCCGCTTTATGCCAAGCCCGGCGGGTCCTTGAATGCCTTGGTTGTGCTGGACGATAGCGCGCCAAGCTCTGATCTGAAGTCCGAGGACTTAATCTGGTTCCGTCCCGTGACCCACACCGGCGCTTATCCGCTAGGCTGGGAGCAAGGATTGGTGCTGGAACTCACGGGTGTGCATGCGCCGTGATGCAGGTCGCATGTGTCGCCCTCTGGCTGTGAATATGGACGCAAAGCGTTTTGGAGTGCGGAGCAAGACACGCCGTTCCGCTTTCGTCGGAGATGCGTGTTCCGAAGGACAAGGCGCTTGGCAAGGACGCTGGGCTGGGCCTCTTGGAACTGGACGGCGCTCGCATGGTCTTGGGCTCGGGGATGTCCGCTGATTCGTTAAAACCATCATGCGGATGGTGGGATGATTTTCGTTTGGTTTCGTGCTGATGCAAGACGCTTGCGACGCGACACAGGTTCTGTA
>Ga0247831_1007751_pt1 | contig 11768 bp, 12 predicted proteins | sample LaCruzMarch2015__9_FD_192406 | JGI IMG/M metagenome (GOLD analysis project Ga0247831, IMG submission 192406) | Freshwater microbial communities from meromictic Lake La Cruz, Castile-La Mancha, Spain - LaCruzMarch2015_1m | ecosystem: Environmental > Aquatic > Freshwater > Lake | place: Spain...
TCCTCCAGTTCTGTAAACCTTGCGGCAGACCGCATTTTCTCCTGCATCTCGACCAGCTTGCGCCCCTTCTCATCAACATAGCCAACGCCAGTGTTAATAGCTGGGGCGGTGTAGTCGGATTCTATTTCGTCCCTAATCTTACTTTTGGATATTCTGGATTCAATTGTTGCCATTATTTTGATTGTTCTTCAACTTCTTCAAGAAATGCGTTAATGTCTGGATTTTTGTCTTTTTTGTTTATATTTGCCAGCGAGGTGAGAGCAGCAGCGGAAGAAGACACTGGCGTGTTAAGGTTGTTGGCGAGCCAACTCACATATTTAGGGCTCGTCATAAGTCTGGCTGCTTGGTCTGCCTGCAAAAGCACGCCAAGCACTCCTGCCGCAAAACCAAACTTACCCGCAGCAAGAGAACCTTCAAGGCTTGCAATAGTTGCGGGGCCAACAACAGCACCAGCCGTCCCGCTAGGATTGGCCAGTATTTGACTAGATTCACGAATCATGGACGAAACTTTAGCTACATCATCTATGTTCTTTTGAAACTCTGAACCAAACCTTCCGAATAGTTCTTTTCTTGCCAATGGGTCTAGCGATGCGTAGTTAGTTAAAAACCTTGACGTGCTAAATACCTCTCCAGTTTCGTCCTGCGCCCCAGGCAGAGCGCGGCCCATTCTTGCAACAAATGTTGAAACAACAGCCTTTTGATCGTCTTTTTCAACTGTTCGCAAAAGTTGTCTTAACTTGGATGGACCATCTTTTGACCCGCTGATAATTGACTTATATACGTCCTCGCCATTGTTTTTGGTCAATATATCTCCAACATTTTCAACGCGATCATGAAAGGCGCGGGTGTAACGATTGGCGCGATTGTAGGCATTTCTTGCTGGTTCGTATGGCGCAACCGCATTATCTATATCTTTTGTAATTGATTTGTAGAGTGCCTTGTATTGCGATTGAGCAATTTTATCTGGCACTGGTCCGACATTCGCCAATTGCTCACCAACTTCTGTTCTAAAATCTCTTAAAGTTTGGAACGGAATCATGCCCTCTTCGTTCTTGCTGGCTCTGAGAGCTTTTTGAATTGCCAGTATTTTCTTATTGGCAAAAATGTTTCTCATTTCTGGAGACTGCTCAAACCTCTTTGCAAGCTCTCCCAATACACTCTCGGTGTTACCTATAGTAACCCTGCCCTGCGGAAATAATTTATCTGCCTTATTATATAATTCAGACTGTACTTTTCTCGCTGTGGGTAGAAATATATTTTCATAGCTTTGACTTGCCCCCCTGCCAGCAAGGACTGGTTCTTTTACTCCAGATAATTCTGCTCTTATTTGTTCAACACGACCCCCAACCTCAGCTTGTTGCGTCAATGCTTTTTCCCTGAATTTCATTGCGCCACTTGGGTATTTCCCAAATGTAGTTTCCATTTGCTGTATGTCTGGCGATCTGGTCGCTTGCCCCGCTGACGGGCTTGTGCCAGCCGCCCTATAGTCTTGGACTGTTTGCGCTATTTGTGCGGGGGTTTTGCCACCCCTTAAAATTCTTATTGTTGCGCCCCTAGTCGATTCCATTATGCCAGCAGGAGCAAGAGCCAAGGCTCCTACCTTGCTTAAACCAAGTTCTCTGCCTGCTTTGGCGACTTGCCCCATGCGAGTGACTGAGCCAGTAGCCAATGAGCCGGCAACGCCAACCGCAGCCTGCACTGGAGCTGGAAGGTCTGCATCTTCAGCCAGACCAACAGCCATACCGCCCGTCATTGCTGAGGCTGCTTGCGTTCTGGGAGATGTGGATAAAGCCTTTCCAATTTCTTTTAAGAATGGGCTTTTGGCAACGTCTGCCAAAATTTTGCCTCCAGACATTACTGGAATAAGTTCCGATGCGCCTTCAATTGCTCTTTCTTGCATTGTCTCAAGTGCGCCACTTGGTTGGGGCAATCCAATCTTGTTTTTTACCTCGTCTAGCACTTCGCTTAACACGGGCAGCTTGGTCATGCCGGTGTTTTCGGCAAGAATTGCGTTATAGACTCTGGCTCCAATATCCGTTAAAAATCCAGCAGCCGCTCCTGCTTTTGCGCCCATTCCTGGCACTCTCAGCGGAGTTCCGAGAATAGCACCAGCAGCAGCCCCTACCGTTGTTGGATTTATTGCTGCGCGAGCAAGAAGCCCTGCCTCTCGCATTGCGTAGTCAGAAATTCCTGCCTCTTCTGTTGGAGGAGCAACTTCCTCGACTTCGCTCTCTATAGGTCTAAACGCCATATAATTTACGGTTCAAGTATTCCAGGCTGCCCTCCAATTATGACCCTATCGCCGTCCTTTTTTCCTGCCCTTCTTGCTTCTGCTTCGTTTGCAAATGAGTTAGCCGATGCAGCCTTAGGTGACGATATAAACGAATTAAAATCCTCTGGCTGTCCGCCTGCACTAATAAGATCAGAAAGTCTTTTCACCCTAAAACCATTAACAGATGCAGCAGAGACAATTTTCCTTGCTAGTGCTCCCTTTAATGCAAGCAGTTTCTCCTCTGCATAGGGGAAATATGGGTTTGCGACTATCTCATTCATTATCTCAAGATCTTGATCCGACATTGCGCCTGGACCAGCAATAGCCAATCTTAACTGGCCTCGTAATCCGCCCCTAATTGCCTGCGCCTTCGCATAATTTGCAAGGCTCTTGTCATCCTTTAATTTAATTAGGTCATCTATATTTTGAGTTGCAGACGAAAAATCAACTATCGCTTTTCGCATTTCATTTGTTGATTGCTCGTCTCTGCCAAAACCTTCAAGGCCAGGTATAGTGCGCGATGACTCTAAATCTTTTTTGAGTTGCTGTTTCTGGATCGGCTCAAACATTGAGTAAGCAGTTTGCAATGCTCTAGCCTCTTCTGGAGATCTCGCATTTTGGACTCTTTGTTCGTATTCTTGCACTAATCTGGCGGTGTCATCAAACCTTCTGCGGATGGTGGATGTTTCTCCAGCAGCGTATGTACCTCCAGTCGGTAGCGGAACGGCTCCTGTTAAACCCTCTAAATTTTTTCGTATAGCTTCCCGCTGGGCTAAAGACGCTGCGCGATCTAATTGCATTTGCTCCTCGGCAGTGCCAATTCTGTTTATCTCGCTAATTGATGCCTGTTGTGGCATAACTGGACCAGCAACTTGCGGCTGTAACGGCGTTGCAGCGGAACCTACGTTTTGTTTTTTTTGAGCAAGATCAGACAGAATCTCGTCTTCCAATTGCAATTTCCGCTCGGATTCTTCAAGCCCCCTGCCTAAACTAGCAGCAGCTTCGGCAGAGTAACCAGGTTGTAATTGTTTAACTTGTTCCTTTAGAATTTGCACTCGCAAATCCCTTTCTTGCTCTTCCAATAATCGTTTTTTACGCCCCTCTGGACCTTCTATATTTATTTTAATAGGCATAACTACTCCTTAGGCTCCAAAACTAAATGACGGAACAAGACTCCCAATCCCACCAGCAATTGAGCCAAACTCTTGCCCAAAGCTACGATAGCTGGCCGCCTTTGCCCCAACCTGCGCACCGTAAGTGCTGGCTTGGTAATTAGCCTGCGAGCGATAAAGGTCATTAAACGCCTGCGTCAGCGCAACTGGAATAGATTGGTCTACCGCCTGATAAAACGGTGCAGCCGTCGAGGGCTGTTGGTTAAAGCCGCCAGGGAGAGCTTGGTTGGCTTGGATGTAGTTTTGGAAAGCGGCTTGTTGCTGACCCGTCCTAGCCTGCGCCAAGTTGCCAATGGAAGGACCACCGGCGATAAAGCCAGACGCTGCCCCCAGCCTGTTCTGCTGGAGTGCATCACGGAAAGCCAAGTCAGCTTTGAGTGCGTCGCCCGTAGTCTGGCCTGAGCCTAAGAAAGCTTGGGCTGCGCCGTACCGAGCCAGCTTGCGTTGCTCGCCCGCTGCCCCAATCTGCGAGGCTTCTTGCACGGCTGGTCCTAGCCCAAATATGTTGCCCCTAGCAGTCTGTGCTCCACGGATGGCTTGCTCGTACCCACGCCGTTCTTCTGCGCCAATGGTCGATCCAAGGCGAAGCTGGTTGATGGCTTCCTCTTCGATGGTCTGACGCAGTTGCTCAGTCTCCGGCGTAGTGGTCGCACCAATGGGTGCTTCCGCCATCTGCCGGTAGCTTTGGCCAAGTGCAACCGAGGTGCGGTAGGCATCGGGATCAATCTGGTAAAGTTGCTGGGAGGCGCGCTCTTCGGGCAGTTGAACGAATGAACGGAATGCAGTGATCTCCTTTAACGCTTCAGGACTATCGGCGGTAATGGGCTTGAAATTCTTTTGCATATCCTGCGCGCTTGTGATCGCACTGGTTACGGCAGTCAAATCATTTTTTAGTTGATTGATAAAAACTTCTGATTGCGCTCTGGATGGATCTTTGGCAGGGATATTATTGAGCAACGATTCGGCAAATTTGATTCTTTCATTGATTCCCAAAACCTGTGCATTCCCATCTTGAATAATTTTAGAAAGTCTATTTTGTTTTGATGTATTGATGTCATTTAATATCTGCTCATCGCTAATTTGATAATTTAATTTAGAGGCCAAATCAGATTGACCGTAATTGTCTTTTGCTGAAAATACTAATTCGGACGGAACCCTTGATTGCCTATCACCAGGGACTTTAATCTTTTCCAGGAAACTCTCAAGTGGTGGTATCTTTGCTTCAATTTCTCTTATTTTTGCAGCTCTTTCTGGCGAAAGCCTACCAAATTTAGTATATTCTTCGTCCTCATTTCTGCTCGCACCTCTCGCTCTCCCTTGCCTGTCGTAATGCTCTTGTGGGCTTAGGCCACCAGTAAAACTACTCAATCGATATGCTTTTGTATACCATTCGGGATCTAATTGTGCCTTAGGTGGTGCATTTTTAATATCTTCGATTTCATTTTTATATGAATTTATTTTATTTACATAAGAATTTATTTTTTCATCACTTACGGCATAAGAGCCGCCAGTAATTTGTTTAATTTCATCAGCCGAAAGAGATGCTAGGGCCATAACTATTTATTATACTTTTGGTGTTTTTGATGGCTGTAGATTTGTAAAGTACGGATCGTATGGGTCTTGCTGTTGGTTAAACGCCACATTCTGTTCAACTGATCCGTAGGGGCTGGCTCCATAAAGACGCTCAAATTGCTTGGTCATTTGGTCCCCAAGCCCACGATTCAAGGCATAGGCTTCTGGGCTTTGTTCGTACTGCCTGCGCAATCCCTCCAGCGTTCTTTGAGGTCCATATTGACGCTCTAGTTGCAAGCCTGCCTGCACTCCAGCCCGCTGATCCAATTCAGATAATTCACGCTCTAGTGCGCGCTGTTTAGGCATATATTGAATACGCAATTTATTCTCAAGCGCAGCCATCGCCGGATTTTTCTCAATATAGGTATCAACATTCATTCGGTACGCATCTGCATTAGCCCGCGCCGTCTCCCCAGGATCGGGCTGGGGCGGGGCTGGGGGAATGCGAGGTCCGCCACCCATATTAGCTCATAGCCTTTCGCATAAAATTCATGTAGTCGTAGCTCCTTGGTTTACCAGAACGATTAAAGGTGATCCGTCTGCGCGGACCGAAACGCTCCCACAGGAGCAACAGCAGACACCTCAAGGATTTAGCACCTTTCGAGGATATAGTCAAATCCACAAACACATCTTCCCCATCTTCGCTATGCACATAATGGTCAGGCTTTTGCCCATCCTTTAGACACCTAGCCAAAGCCACCCCCGCTATCTCCTCCCCATCCCTGACTATGCCAACCATGTCCTGCTTCTCAAACCAGCCATACCACTGCGCCAAGTTAGGCCACATTGCCTCCGGCACGCCACTCTCCTCAATGTACTCTACCGCCGTCATATCGTCTTTTGCACCTCAATGGTATCGGGATTGGCGGCTGCGGTAATCTGCCTGACTGCCATCTTGTTGGCCTCGGAGGTAACGCTGATGTTAATTAACCGCCACTTTTCGTACGCACGCAGATCGGAAGCGATGCGTTTCTTAACCGAAGTAGGCAGGACGGCGGGCAGGACAAAAGGCAGCACCAACACCGTGCTGGCAATGTTTAGGTTGGGTTGTACTTCAATATCACCCACATCGCTGTCCCGCTGAATGGCTATGGTGGCGTTGCTGGAGAACGAGTCATCAAAGATAATCTCAAAATTGCTACCATGTTTTTGGGCAAATGGATCGCCAAAGTCCATGTCGCGGGTACGGACAGACGAGCTAAAATCAAACGTGCCGACGCTTGTGCCGTTAGATTGTATGCCAAAGTCCACATAGTCAGCCGAAGTGGTTTGGGCGGGTGTCTTGTACCCGCTGTACTTGTTAATCTGCCCAGTGGTCAATTTCATCATTAACCGCAAGCCTTCGCTTTCAAAATTGGTCAAGGCAAACTGCATTACCTTTGGTGTCCAAGTTCCCTCAAACGCACTCAGGATTGTGTTATAGACCAAGATCGTGTCGTTAAAGTTATTGGCGGCTGTAGGTACGGCTAGAAAATACCTATTATCGTAGTAGGCCGCTGTGCTAATCCCAACTTGCGCCGTATTGATTTCTTGAATTACGTCTTTAACTACTTCCGAGATAGGCAAGCCGACTGAAGTAAAGTCATCCGATGCAGACCGAATAAGCGATCTGATGCCATCGTCAGACAAGAAGAATATGTCAGCCCCCACCTGGATAGCAGTAGCTCCTGCCACGCACCCGATGTTATTAGAAATAATTGATATGGTCCAATCAGCCGCGCTGGTCATGTTGGGCGGGATGGTGACTTGGAATATCCTGCGCCGCTTAAACACAATAATTCGATTCTCAAAGTAAGGCACAATAGCGGTGATCTCATCGCCATCATCGCCGTTAATTACCACGCTGTTTGTCAAAGCCCACACGGAAGGATCTAGGATGTCTGAGGCGTAAAGTGTGTTGCGGTTTAATCCAGAGCCAACGCCAAACAATCTGTTACCAGCATTGATAATTGTCTGTAACCCTTGGGGTGGTGCGCTGACTGTAGCCGTAGCCGTAGCTCCAGAGCCGTCACCAATAATCGTAACTGTAGGGGTGTAGCCGTAGCCAGAACCGCCATCCACTACCACTACTCCCGTCACCGCTCCGCCCGCTACGGTGGTAATTAGGGTAGGTAATTGCCCGCCCCAGTTGGGGCCAGTAATAATAGCAGTCGCGCTGGTGTACCCAGAGCCTGCGGTTGTGACGGTGATTGCCCTTACCTTGCCGCCCTGCCGTTGGACAATGTTGCCATCAAAGAAGTGTAAATCGTCATCGCCATCTGCCAGAAACATCTTGTTGTTAAACTGCGCCATGGAGACTTTGGCGGTATAAGCCACAACATAACCATCGGCAAACTGTTGGGCTTCCGCATCCCAAGTCCGGTTGACCGCACCCCAAAGTTCGTCAGTCGGATGGATGTCGGCTGTGCCGTTAGAATCAATCGTGTACAGCCTGCCTTGGGTCACAGTCACCAGATCTTCCGTGCCGGTAGTATCGTAGTAAGCCATCCCACCGATTGAACCTTCTTGGGATGTAGCGGTCGTATTAAAGCTAGTTACCCCGCGCCGAGTCTCCAGATTGCCCTTTGGGGAAAGGGTCATGTTAACCAACCGTTGTACTTGGTTCTGGGCTAACTGATCAGATTGGAGTCCGCTGGCTTGTCCGCCGGTAAAGGAGCGGATACCATCAAACGCCAACACATCGTCGGTGGCATCTATGAAATACGCCATGGCGGTTAGATAATCTCTTCGATGCCTAAATCGCCCAAGCCAACTGGGGTAATCTGCTTCATCCCGCCGACTTGGGACAACTCGTAATTGGCCATAGCCGCCAGATCCGAGTTAGCAGCCTGCGTGACAACTTGTGCCTTGCCGTACTGCCGTTCCCGTTCTAAGGCATCGGCGTGGGTCAAGGCCAAGACAACGTGGCTGACGTGAGGTAAGCGCAGTTCATCGGCAATTGCGCTGGCAGAAGGAGGAAAATCTACGACTAGGTTAGTGCGGGTTAGGCACTGGAGCTTTTGCACCACCAAGAGCGTGTTGGTGCTGGTGGTTTGTAGCTTGGGGTAGAGGTCTAGCTCGGCTGTGCCGCCGGTGTTACGCCCTTTGAAATAGTAGAACGCTGGCGTGCCAGTCGTGTCCTCGTCTAGCAAGTTAGCGTCTTGGCTGACGATGGTGGCCAGATCCATCGCCTGCAACTCGGCATCGTTGTAGGCTACCGACAGCGGGTTCTCCACGTTGGAGCCAAGAGAGACAGTTCTGCTGGCTGTGCCAACCGAGTAGGTGGAGGTAGTAACAGTCTCCCGCCAAGCAGCAAAGTTCCAGACTCGGCGATAGTTCAGCGAGGCAGACTTTTGCAGGAAGGTAAGCGTATCGGCATCGGTCTTGCCAATCTTCTCACCCGCATATTGGGCGATTTCAGTTAGGGTCATTTGGCCCTATCCCTCGTACATGATGTTGACGGAACCAGCGTCGAAGGTGTCAGTGCCGTTGGTGGTGGTGATGCGGACGCGGTCGAGCAGGCCGCCCAAGGCAATATTGCCGCCGCCTGTAGCGGCAAATGCGGCGTCTGTGAACCCAATAACCGACGTGTGAACCCATGTATTGCCAGACACGTTCAGCAATGTCAATGCCCCGCAAGCGACACTTGCATCTACTGGCGTTGGAGAAAAATTAAAGCCGTTTGTATTGTTTGCCGAATTTACAATGTTTGAGCCGCCATAAACGCTGACACCGCTTGTGTAGCTGCTTGTGACAAACCCAGATGACGTTCCAACTCGCAACAAATGTGGCGAAGTTCCGCTTGTGCTTAATCCAGAGATCATCACCGTTATCCGCTTGGCCCACGACGGGATGCCAGTAAAATCAATCGCAGTTCCGCTTGTAGATGCGACAGCAGTTTCGCTAGTAAATGGTTGGGATAGCTTGGCAGGAGTAATTGATGCTGTGCCAATTGTCCCTGTTCCTTGACTAATCGTAAAGTCACCAGCAAGAGTAGTAGAGAGATTACTAATCGTTCCAGTCGTGCTGTTAAGAGTGGTAATCGTGGCCGCAGTCGATGTGGTTGTGCCAAACGTGGCGGTAGATGAGGTTAGGGTGGGGATAACGCCAGTCGTGATTGTGGCGTTGGTAGAAACCAACCTTGTTCCCGTAGCCGTGCCGTAGGTCAACGCCTCGCTGATGTTGGCGTTGGTGGAAACCAACCTTGTTCCCGTAGCCGTGCCGTAGGTCAACGCCTCGCTGATGTTGGCGTTGGTATAAGTGCCAGCCGTCAGAGCGTCCTCAAACAAGTCATACACCGTGACCGCATTGGGTGCGGCGTTGGCGTTAGTTCCATCAGCAATCAATAACTCATAGTTTGTACCAACACTGGTGATTGGTTGTTGGCCAGTAATGAGATTCTGGTAAATCGTGGCTGAATCAATTAGGTTGTGCAAATCATTGGCAGTAACCGTGCCGTTGGTTGCAAAGGTAAAGTTGCGATCTATCATTGCCATAAAATTAAGCCGTAAACCTTAGTGCGGTCATTTGTAGCGTGCCAGCGGGTACTGTGCCAGCAGTAGTTGTTGGGTTAGTGATGGAAAAGCGTACCACATTTGCGCCAGTAGTGTGAAAGCCAATAATTAGTCCAGTAGATCCAGTGGCAGATCCCAGCGAGTCGAGCGAGCCAATGACCATATCGCCAAGAACAGTACCAGTAAGGGCAACAGTTCCGTTGGTTGTTCCGGCACCGTTATGTGCCGCCACCGTAGACAAGGTAAACGCTGCCGTGCCGTAGCTAACCGCAGTCAGCTTAGGACCACTCGCCCCCACCTGGAGCGTGCCAGTCGTGCCTACGCCAGTGTTGGTAAAGGTGGTCGAGGCGATTGTACCAAGGGTGTTTGTACCAGTAGAAGAAGTAAAGCCAGTGGTAAAGGTAGTCGCACCGATAACCGCTGTGCCAATCGTGGCTGTGCCGGTAGAAGCGGTAAAGCTGGTGCCAAAGGTGACTGCGCCTGTCAGCAGGCTGGTTCCCACTACTTCAAACGTGCCTGTGCTGGCCACGCCAGAGGTGGATACAGACAGAGCCGAGGAGGTGTTATCCCCATCGGTAACGACTTGAAGCGTGCCATCCAACCCGCCAGTCCCAAAGGTCTTGAGAAGCTGTGGATAGCTAGTGCTAATGTTTTGTGTACCAAGTGTTGGCATTTAGTCTCCCTAGTTAGAAAATCGGTTTTTAAGGACATCCCAGGCCATTGAGCAAGCAAGCCCGATTAGCCCAGCTACAGCCAGAACCTTCGTCCGTAAGTGTTCTAGCGCACTCAATCTATTAGCAACATCTGCGTACTTTGCAAGTGAGGTTTCCACCATAGAGAAAAGCTGGATCTGCCTCTCTTCTAACCTAGCCAAAGTGACCCGCAAATCAGAGATCTGCTCGTTGCTCATTGCGGCTCTCCAAGTATTTGAGGCTGACGGCTAAGTGAACCAAGGCGGCGGTAATCTCGTCCCGATCCCGCCCGTCCTGCACCATCTTGCGAATCGAGCGGTTGACCGATAAGAGGTGCTTGACCGAGCCGATGTATTTTAACCCGACCGACCGGCTGTTGGTCTCCTCCGCGCACTTCCACGCCTCTTTGAAACAGGTGTAGTCGTGCGCCGTCAGCAAGAATCGCAAACCGGTTCGTAGCATCCATGAGTAGATTTTCTTCATCCCTGCAAGCCCCTATTTGCATGCAATTCAAAGGCTTTCGTTGCGTTTTGCAAATTAGAATTCATATTAAAGGCTGGCGGTATATGGGAAGGTTTTGGTTGTATATTGAAGGCTGGTTGAATATGCGAAGTTCATTTCACCCCCCCCAATTCTGGTCGGGCTTGGCTGGAAGCGGCGGGGGTACGGCCTGCGTCAGCGGCGGCACTCATGTCGCTATAATCGGATAATCTATGCACATCCCGCTGGTCATGTTGCTTTGGCGAACATGAACAGAGCAAGAGGGCTAGGAGGAGGAGGGGCATTAGGCAGCCCGATCAACATTTAAATAACTGCCTATGTGTAATCTTGCATAATGGTTGGGTACTGCGGTCGACTGGCGAAATTGTATTTTTAGCACGCCCGATGTAGTCGTAACAATTCTACCCCATCTTTGAACGAATAAAGATTTTGCTGGTTCATTTGCGGTACCATTTGCACTTTCGCTAGACCCGCCCCAAGACAGAAAGGCATTTATGGGCTCAACATTTGATGCTCCCCCTCTAAATCTTGTTCCATAAAAAGTACCAGTTCCAGTATAGGCTAACTGTGATTGTGCCCCTGCTGTTGCAAAAGCACTAGAGCCAACAAGCTCAAGGGTTTCAAAAATATAAGTTGCACCAGCAATTAAATCAGCTTGTAAAGTTGTCGAGTCTGTAAATATTGCTGAATTTGTTACATCTTGTACAGCAATTACAAGCTTTCTTATACTTGGAAAAACTCCAAGAGTCTGAAGGCTTGTGTCTAGGCTTTTATACAGAGGCATACTCCCCCTCCTAACTAACTTGCGTCACCCGGGCCGTGCCAGCGGTGGCGAATATGCCGCCGACTAAGCCAGTGTAATTGCTGGGGACTTCGTAGTAGTCGCCGCTACTTAATCTGACCGTGTAACTTGATGTGCTGGTTGTGGCTGTGCCTAAAGTGATATGGAGGTTGCCTGCGCCTTCGTTGAAAATCTGCCCACCCAGCCTAGCGGTACTCGCCGTCATTATTGTGCCGTAGCTGGTGGAGGTGAAGTCAGTCGGACCAGTCCCGCCAGTGGTGGCGT
>Ga0247831_1007752_pt1 | contig 11765 bp, 7 predicted proteins | sample LaCruzMarch2015__9_FD_192406 | JGI IMG/M metagenome (GOLD analysis project Ga0247831, IMG submission 192406) | Freshwater microbial communities from meromictic Lake La Cruz, Castile-La Mancha, Spain - LaCruzMarch2015_1m | ecosystem: Environmental > Aquatic > Freshwater > Lake | place: Spain...
GCGAGCGCCTGCGCACAAAAATCTTCAACATGCTTGTCCCCAAAATAATTCAGGCCGCGGCATCTGCCAAGGCCCAGCGCGGCTTGACCTCAAAGCTGTAACGCTGATCAGCCCGCGCCAGCCCAGCTTGCAAGCGCATGCCTGCGGCCAGCGCGATCATGGCGCCGTTGTCGGTGCACAGCGCCAACTCGGGGTAATGCACACGCACGCCGCGCTTGGCGCAGGCCGCATTGAGGTGCGCCCGCAGGCAGGCGTTGGCACCCACGCCACCGGCCACCACCAAACGCTCAAGGCCGGTGCGATCGAGGGCCATGAGTGATTTTTTCACCAGCACCTCCACAATAGCCGCTTGCGTGGCGGCGGCCAGGTCGGCCTTGCGCGCCTGCAAGTCATCGCCCAGCTTTTGCACCTGCGTCAACACCGCCGTTTTCAGACCCGCAAAAGAAAAATCCAGCGTGCCGCTGTGCATCAATGGTCGAGGCAGTTTGAAAGACGCCGCATCGCCCTGCTCAGCCAAGCGCGCCAAATGGGGGCCACCCGGGTAAGGCAGGCCCATCAGCTTGGCCGATTTGTCAAAAGCCTCGCCCGCGGCGTCGTCAATGGTCTCGCCCAGCAGCGCGTAGCGCCCCACCCCGTCCACCCGCATGAGCTGGGTGTGACCGCCAGACACCAGCAGCGCCACAAAAGGAAATTCAGGTGGGTCGGCACTCAAAAAAGGCGAGAGTAAATGCCCTTCCAGATGGTGCACGCCCATGGCTGGTTTGCCCAAAGCCGCCGCCAGGGCGCAGGCCACGCCCGCCCCCACCAGCAAGGCGCCCGCCAAACCCGGACCTTGGGTATAGGCCACCACATCCACCTGGGCGGGTGTGCAAGCCGCTTGGGCCATGACCTCGTCCATCAACGGCAGCACGCGCCGAATGTGGTCGCGGCTGGCCAATTCAGGCACCACGCCGCCGTAGGCTTGGTGCATGGCAATTTGGCTGTGCAGGGCCTGGCCCAAGAGCCGCGGCACGGCCGCCCCAGACGCATCGACCAGCGCCACGCCGGTCTCGTCACAACTCGATTCAATTCCCAATACACGCATGGCCAGAGTGTACGGGGCCACCCCGCGCCACAGCCTGCGCGCAGGGGCTCAGCCCGCCCGCAGGCGTGGCTTCAGATCCGAAATTTGCACCGTTTGCCAGCCGACGTCAATCGGCGCGCTTGGGCGGAACATCCTCATGAATGCGCTGATTGATCCACTCCCAGGCTTGCCGCTCAAAGCCGGTGGCCCTGTCGCCAGAGGCCATCAACTCGGTCATGCGCGCGTTGTCGCCCAGCACCGCCAGTTGGCGAATTTGGCTGAGCAATTCCCGGTAGCGCTCCACGGCAGCGGCGGGCTGCGCAATCAACTGGGGCATGGCCATCAGCGAATGGTTGGAAGCGGCCTCGCGCTGGCGCCTGGCCTTTTCAATCAGGCGGTCTACCTCGTCACGGCCCAGGTGCAGGCGCTTGGCCTCCGCCTCAATCGTTTCGCGCTCGTCGGCAGAAATCACGCCATCGGCGAGCATGATGAACAACTCGTTTTGCAGTTTCTCGCGCTCTATGTGCAACTGGTCACTGAAGGCCGAGGACAAAAGCGCGGCCGGAATCGCAAAAATGCCAATGCCCAGCAAAGACAGCACGATGGTCATGGCTCGGCCGGCCGGCGTCACGGGAGATATATCACCGTAGCCCACACTGGCGAGGGTGACCACCGCCCAGTAAATCGACTGAGGAATGTTCTCAAATTTGTCAGGCTGTGCATCGTGCTCAAAGAGGTAACCCAAGCTGGCCGTCAACACCACCAAAAGCATCATGATGAAGGTCGCGGCCAAGAGTACAGGCCATTCGCGCTTGAGCACAATGCCCAGGTTCTTGGTGGCGCCTGTGTAGCGCGTCAACTTGAGCAAGCGCATGAGGCGGAACACGCGCAAAAAACGCAAGTCAATCAAATGGTGGAGAAGCACCTCCAAAAAGAAGGGCAAGATGGCGATCAGATCAATCAAGGCCCCTGGCGAGCGGACATATCGAAACCGACCCGCCACCGCCCCTCGGTAGCCCGGCTGTTCCACCACAGAAAACAGCCGCAGCATGAATTCCAAGGTAAAGATGGCCGCCGCCACCGTGTCCAAAACAATGAACTCCAAATTCAACACATAGTGGATGGACTCCACAGATTCCAGCACCACAGCCACCACCGAGATCACCACCCACACCACCAAAAAGGTGTCAAAGTAGTGGTGCAAGCGCCCGCCGTGCTCGCTGGGCCAGACCAGGGCATGCACATGCTGGCGAAAGCTGCGGCCGCGGTTCAGTGCCCTGAATTCATGCACCGCAGGCACCAGCACGCGCAGCAGCTTAAAAAGACGCAAAAGGCGCAAGGCCCGCAACACGCGCAAATCGAGCTGCACAAACATAGCCAAGAAAAACGGCAAGATGGCCAGCAAATCCACGATGGCAAAGGGGCTGCGCGCATAGGCCCACCGTTTAAAGCGAGCGCGGGCAAACTCAGGGTCTTCAGGCGCCAAATACAAGCGCAGCAAGTACTCGACCGTGAAGATGAACACCGAGGCCACTTCAAACCAGTGGAACCAAGAGGCGTAAGCCGAATGGATCACCTCCACATGCTCAAACAAAAGCGCAAACAAGTTGGCAATGATCAAGATGGCCAGAAAGCGGTCCACCGCTTGATGCCAATTGCCTGGGGTGTGCGCATCGAGCAAGAGGCGGTAAAGACGCTGGCGCAGCCCTACACCAGGGCCCATGCCAGGGGCTTTTTCAGCCGGGTTCGTGGGGCCGGCCGACGTCACAGCTTAATCTCCGCAATTTTCAGGGCGTACCCACCTGCATCACAGGCTTGCACGCGCAGCAACATGCCACGCACCAGGGCATCTTCATCGGCCAGCAGCTCCCAAGTCACATGTGCGGGCATGCCGGGCAGCGAGGAGGTTCCCTTTTCAAGCATCACCACACCCCGCATGCTCTTGTTCTTTTTGTCACACCGTGGGCCCAGCACGGGGTTCTGGGGGCCAAAGGGGTTGGACAGCTGGGCCAACGGTCCGCCCTGCGCCAACAGTGCTTGGCGACAACTGCCCCAATCGGCCTGGCCCTGCAAAGCAGGCGATTCACCAGTGATGGACGCGCAAGTGGCCAAGGTCAAGGGCTGGCCCTTGCGGCCGGCAATCTGTGCGGCCCAAGACGCCACCGCCTCCCCGTTGGACTTGGTCACCTCCAGCAGCATGCCTTCCTTGAAGGAAAACCGACCGCACCACACCACGGTCAGCAAAGCGAGGCCAAGCGCCGCCAAAAACCCCCAGTCACCGACCCTCCAAAAAGCCACAGCCTGCGGGGAGGCACTGTCCGCTTGCATGCAGGTTTTGTCCGCCATGTTCGCCCTTTCCACGTTGCTCGGCTGTATGGAACAAGTGCGAGTATGAGACACAAATTAACAATTAATATGAAAACGAACTATTTTGGTCAAGAAAGAACCAAAAACGAGCATGAAAGCGAACAACAAACAATGGCTTCACCCTGAACCAGCACTGCATAAACTCAAATGGGCGCTGTGAGGCAAGGGCCTGGCGGGCGCAGGCGGGAGGAGTTGCTAAAGATCGCGCACGAGCACTGCAACACCACAGCCTTCGGCGCCCAGCCCCACCCCAAGGACAAGCGCGTCTTGCTGCTCCCCGAACTCAAGCGCCTGGTGCGAGCCACCACTGCACCAAAATCCCCCACTTTTCAGTGTCCAGGCGTGCGCGAAGCACCCGCCTCAAGCTAAGCAAATAACCGCCAGTCATTGCCGCTCACAGACAATCGCGCCATGGGAATCAGCCACTACATCAAAGAAATAGGCCGAGGCAAAGACGGCGCACGCGCACTCCAGCGCGAACAAGCTTGCGACCTGTTTGGCCAGCTGCTCGACGGCACCGTCAGCGACCTGGAGGTGGGCGCGTTTTGCCTGGCCATGCGCATCAAGGGTGAAACACCGCAAGAAATGGCTGGTTTTTTAGACGCCACCCACGCCCGCCTGCAGCGCCTGCCTCGCAGCGCAACCAGCGCCAAGCCTTGCGTGGTGCTGCCCAGCTACAACGGCGCACGCAAGCTGCCGGCACTCACCCCCTTGCTGGCCCTGCTGCTGGCCCGCGAAGGCTTGCCCGTGCTGGTGCATGGCACGGCCACGGAATCTCAGCGCGTGCTCTCCTCAGAGGTGCTTGAGCACCTGGGCGTGGCCGCCATGCCCCAGGTGCACAGCCTGGCCGAGGGCGAAGTCGGCTTGGCGACCACCGAGCTGCTGCTGCCCGGCCTCAAGCGCCTGCTGGACGTGCGCCGCGTGGTGGGCCTGCGCAACCCGGCGCACAGCCTGGTCAAGCTGATGAACCCCTGCCAGGGGCCCGCCATCGTGGTGGGCAGCTACACCCACCCGGAGTACGCGGTCTCCATGGCGCAGACCTTTGAACTGATGGGCGAGAACGCCTTGCTGCTGCGCGGCACCGAAGGCGAGCCCGTGGCCGACCCGCGCCGCCAACCCGCCATGGACGCGTTTTTGGCCGGTGTGCGTCACCCCCTGGCGGCCAAACAAGAAGGCCCGCTGGCCGTGGTGCCCGACTTGCCCACCCAATTGGACGCCGCGACCACCGCTGCCTATACGCAAGCTGTGCTGGACGGTCGGTTGCCCGTGCCCGCCCCCATTGCCACGCAAGTCAGGCACCTGCTCGACATGTCCCACCAACTCCTTGAGGCGCAGGCCAAACCATGACCCATGTTCAAGGCAGCTGCACCCTGGTCGGCGCGGGTCCTGGGGATCCAGAACTGCTCACCCTCAAGGCTCTGAAGGCCCTGCAGGCGGCCACCGTGCTGCTGGTGGACGACCTGGTCAGCGACGAGATCGTGGCCATGGCATCGCCCGCCGCCCGCGTGGTTTACGTAGGCAAGCGCGGGGGCTGTAAATCTACGCCGCAAGCCTTTATAGAAAAACTCATGGTCACCGAGGTGCGCCGGGGCGAGCAGGTGGTGCGCCTCAAAGGGGGCGACCCCTTCATTTTCGGCCGGGGTGGCGAAGAGGTGGAGGGCCTGCGCGCGGCAGGCGTGGAGCCGGTGGTTGTCAACGGCATCACCTCGGGGCTGGCGGCCATGGGCTCGCTGAATGTGCCGCTCACGCACCGCGAACACGCGCACGGGGTGGTGTTTGTCACCGGCCACGCCAAACCTGGCGACAGTGGCACCGACTGGCCGGCGCTGGCTGCTGCCGCCCACACGGCCAAACTCACTCTGGTGATTTACATGGGCGTGAGCGGCGCGGCCCGCATCCAAGAACAACTATTGACGGGTCTGCCCGCCAGCACCGCCGTGGCCGTGGTGCAAAACGCCAGCCTGCCCCACCAGCGGCACCTGGCCACCACCTTGGGCCAACTGGCGCAAGACATGGCCTTGCACGCCATGGCCAGCCCAGCGGTGATGGTGGTGGGCGAGGTCACCGCCTGCCTGGCCCTGGCCTGCTCACACCCCCAGGCGGTCGGCCGCGCCGCCTGAACTTGGGGCGCGGCCCCCAGGGCCTGCACCCTACACTTGCAGCCATGCATTTCTTTGATGTGGTGATTGTGGGCGCGGGCGCGGCAGGTTTGTTTTGTGCGGGCCAGGCCGGCCAGCGGGGGCTCAAGGTTTTGCTGCTGGACCACAGCGAGAAGGTGGCCGAGAAAATCCGCATTTCAGGCGGTGGGCGCTGCAACTTCACCAACCGCGAGGTCTTGCCCGCCCATTTCCTGAGCGAAAACCCCCACTTTTGTCGCTCGGCCCTGTCGCGCTACACGCCGCAAGACTTTGTGGCCCTGGTGCAAAAGCACGGCATCGCCTTCCACGAAAAGCACAAAGGCCAGCTGTTTTGCGACCACTCGGCCGAAGACATCATCCAGATGCTGCTCACCGAGTGCCAGGCCGGCGGCGTGGAGCGCTGGCAGCCCTGCAAGGTGGGCACCATAGGGCATGCGGACGGCCTCTACACCCTTCAAACCGACCGGGGCATGGTGCAGGCGCCGCAATTGGTGATCGCCACTGGCGGTCTGTCCATCCCCAAAATAGGCGCCACCGACTTTGGTTATCGGGTGGCACAGCAGTTTGGTCTGCGCGTGCTCGCGCCCCGCCCTGCCCTGGTGCCGCTGGTCTTTGACGGCGAAGCTTGGCAGCCCTTTGCCCACCTGGCAGGCTTGGCCCTGCCCGTGCTCATCTCCACCCCGGTGCCCAGCAAAGGCAAACCCCGCGACATGGTTTTTGCCGAAGACCTGCTGTTCACCCACAAGGGCTTGAGTGGCCCGGCCGTGCTGCAAATTTCCAGCTACTGGCAAGAAGGCGGGGCGCTGCGGCTGAACCTCGCGCCCGCCTTCGAGCAGGCCCAGGCCCTGCAAGACCACCTCTTGGCCAGCAAAGCCCGTTCCCGCAAAAAAGTGGCCAACGAACTGGCACAGCTGGTGCCCACGCGCCTGGCCGAAGCCTGGGTCGAGCGCGAGCCCAAGCTGCAGCAGGCCATCTGCGACGTGCCCGACAAAGCCCTGCAGGCGCTGGCCGAAGGTCTGGCCCGCTGGCAACTCGCGCCCACCGGCAGCGAAGGCTACCGCAAGGCCGAGGTCACTGCCGGCGGGGTGGACACGCGCGAGCTGTCCTCACAGACCATGGAGTCCAAGCAGCCAGGCCTGTTCTTTATAGGCGAGGTGGTCGACGTCACTGGCTGGCTAGGGGGCTACAACTTTCAATGGGCCTGGGCCTCGGCCCACGCCTGCGCGCAGGCGCTGCAGGCTCGCAGCTGAACAGTCAGGGGCGGGTGGGCAAATTGGCGACTGCCAGGCCGGCGAGGTCTGCCGCCACACGCTGCAGCACGGGAGCCCAGGCACGGCTCGCATCCTGCCGGTACAGCCTCAAAGACGCGTACCACGGGCTGTCGTCGCGCCCAAGCAGCCAGCGCCAGTCAGGCACGCAGGGCAGCATCAACCAGCAAGGCTTGCCAAGGCCGGCCGCCAGGTGGGCCACGCTGGTGTCAACGCTGATGACCAAATCCATGAGCTCACACAAAGCCGCCGTATCTGTGAAGTCGTGAAGTTCCTCCGCAAAGCTGCGGACACCGCGCTCTTGCAGCAGGTGCAAATCACCTTCACGCAGCTCCTTTTGCAAGCTCACGTACTGCAGGCCCTCAGGCAAATGGGCCAGGAGATCGGCCAGCGCCACACTGCGCCTGTGGTCGTTTTTATGCAAGGGGTTGCCGCTCCAGACCAGGCCCACCCTCAGGCTCTGCGTCTGGCCCAGGCGAGCGCGCCAATGTATGAGCTTGGACTTAGTCTTAGGCAGGTAGCTGCGCTCACGCGAGACCGTGTGCAGGTCGCTGGAAAAAGCCAGGGGCAGCGAGAGCAAGGGGCACTGAAAGTCAAAGTCAGGCAGCGCCTGACCGGCCGCCACGCACTCGTCCACACCCTCTAGGCCAAGGAGCAGGTCCCGCAAAGGCGCCTGCACCTCCAACACCACCCTGGCGCCCAAGGCCTTGACCTGCTTGGCATAGCGGCAAAACTGCAAGGTATCGCCCATCCCTTGCTCGGCATGCAAAAGAATCGTTTGGCCCCGCAGGCTCTCAATGCCCAGCCACAGCGGCTGCGCAAAAGGGCGCAGCTTGAACCCCGCGTTCGTGGTCTTCCAGCGCCATTCGTACAGCTGCCAGCCTGCGCGCAACTGACCGTCCAGCAGCAGCGCCAGAGATTTGTTCCAGTGCCCTTCGGCATGCAAAGGCTCCAGCGCCGTGGCCTGGTCATAGCTGGCCACAGCCGCTGGCAAACGGTTGAGCTCCTTGAAAGTGTTGCCCAGGTTGTAGTGAAACGCCGCCTGCTCAGGCTGCCAATCAATGGCCTGCTGGTAACTGGCCACCGCCTGCTCCCAGAGCTCGGCCTGGTGCAGGGCATTGCCCCGGTTGTAGCTGGCTTCGGCATAGCCCGGCTTCAAGCGCAGCGCCTGGTCGTAACTGGCCAGCGCCTCATCAAGGCGGTGCAGCCGCTGCAGGCAATTGCCCCGGTTGGAATACGCCTCGGCGTAATCGGGCTTCAGGGCAATGGCCTGGTCGTAGCAGGCCACGGCTTCTTCATCGCGATCGAGCAGATGCAAGGCATTGCCCCGGTTGTAAAAGACCTCCGGAAAATCAGGCTTGAGCACCATCGCCTGCGCATAGCTGAGCAGGGCCTGCTCCATTTGCCCAAGCCTGAGCAAGGCATTGCCCCGGTTGGCATGCGCCGGGGCATGGCTGGGCTCCAGCGAAATCACCTGCGCATAGCTGAGCATCGCATCCTCCAGGCGTGCAAGCGCCTGCAACGCATTGCCCCGGTTGAAATGGGCCTGCACATAAGAGGGATGAAGCGCGATGGCGCGCTCATAACTGGCAAGCGCCTCCAGCGAGCGTCCCAGTTCATACAGCACATTGCCCCGGTTGGAATACGCCTGCGGATAGTCGGGCTGCAAGGCGATGGCTTGGTCATAACCATGCAAAGCCTCCTCAGCGCGGCCCAGCGTGTGCAGGGCGCTGGCGCGACTGAACAGGGCGTGCACATACCCGGGTTGCAAAACCAGGGCTTGCTCAAAACTCAGCAAGGCCTCCTGCGCACGCCCCAACTCCAGCAGAGCGTCTCCCCTGCATGAATGCGCCTGGGCGTGGTCGGGATGCAAGGCAATGGCCTTGTCAAAACTCGCCAGTGCCTCCTTCCATTGCTTGAGGTCCTGCAGGGCCAAGCCCATGCCAACCAGGGGCGCCGGATGGTGCGGTTGCAGGGCCAGTGCCCGGGCGATCCAGGACACCGCCATCTCGGGTTCTTTCAGCTGAGCGGCGGTCAGGCCCAGCAAATGCAGGGCGTCAAAGTGATCGGGCTGCGTGGCCACCACCTGCTCATAAAGAGCCTGAGCTTGAAGCACTTCTCCCTGCTGATGCAAAGCCAGACCTTTCTTGAACAACGCCTGTGCGTCGTTGTCAGAGGAAACGATCGCTCGACTTTTTGACTTGGAGGTTTTGTTTGTGTTTGACGTTGAAAGTTTTCTTAGATCACTCATCAATAAAGTTTATCGACCAACTGTTTAGGCAAAAGGTTTTAGCGAAGCGTTTTTACAAGTCTTCATAACCCACTGCACAGCTCGCGCGTTTTGTTGGAGGAGCAAACGACAAGCCGATGGACAGTGCACTTGAACAAGCCATTTTTTAAGTGCTCACTTAATTCGAATTAACTTTTGACAGTGCAGCTTTCTTCACAATCATTTTTTATCGGCAGGCCATGCACACATACCTTTATTTGCTTCAACTGCTTGGCCCTGTTTGTTCATATATCTAGACAAATTAATGACCATTGAAAACTTGCTACCCGTCCATGACGGATCTACCCGTCAAGCCTCTTTTTTGAGTTGGACAGACATTCACTCCCCGCGACCTTGACGCAGCCGGACTTGCATCCATCTGCCTCGCCTTCTTTTTTCATCCAAGCCACACCATCACGCCTTCAGGACGACATCCCATGAGCAAAAAAATCGACATCAAGGTCACGCTGCCCGACGGTACCGAGCAATTGAACACGGCCATTCAGGGTCAGACCCTGCGCATCAAAGCGGTGCCCAATGCCAAGTACCAGGTCATTGACGCCCAGACCGGTCAAGCTCCTGAAAAGCTCAAGGCCAAGCGCTTTGGCAAAGACCTGCTCATCCAAGCCACAGGTGATGAGGCTCTGGAAGCAGAGGTGACCATCGAGAACTTTTCGGATGTGGATGGCTCCTCGCTGGTGGGGCAAGGCGGCGATGGTGTTTTTTACGAGTACATCCCGCAAGCTTCGTCAGACACTGCGGCAGCCGGCGCGCTGACTGGCAGCGAGGACTTGGTTTTTGCCTTGAGCCAGTCCCCCATCGCTGCCAGCGCACTGGTGGGCGCGCCCCTTTTTGCGCCTCAGTTGGCCGGAGGTGTGCTTGGACTGGGCGCGGTCGCAGGTGCAAACTTGGTTGGCAACTCAGATGGGGCCGCGAGCGCCGATCCGGTGCTGGCCGCGATCACCACCCTCAAAAATGCAGCCCAACAGGACAACGCAGGGCCCACCAACCCTGCCCTGTCCGTCTACGCTGCCGCCGGCGTGCGCGGCATGACCCCCGCCAGCGTGGCCGCCATGAACAGCATGCTCAACAGCCGGGCCATTGATGCCGACGCTGTCGACAGCGTTGAAAAGCTCCAGGCCATGATGGACGCCATGCTTGCAGTCTTGCAATCTGCAGGCTCCGGCCCAGCACCCAGTCTGGCTCAGCTCAACATCCTGGGCCTCTCGAACGTCAATCAAAGCAATTTGAGCGCGGTCTTGCAGGCCATTCGCAACACGGCCGACGACGGGACCGGTGTCGACACCTACGCCGAACTCCAAGCCCTGATCAATGCCATCCTTGAGGCCACACTCACCATCTCTGCCATCGCGCAAGACAACAGCGCCACGCCCACCAACCCCAGCGTGGCCGACTACGTCCAAGCGGGCATCACAGGTGTCAACGGCGACATCCTGAGCGCCATCAACAACGCCCTCAACACCACAGGCGTGGCTGGCGAAAAAGTCGACACCCCCGCCGAGCTCCAGGCCCTGGTCGATGCGTACACCGCCATTTTGTCCACCGCCGATGGCCAAGCAGGCAACGCCACGAGCAAACCGAGCGCAGAGCAATACGCGCTCATCGGTGTGGCAGGGGTGGACACCTTGTCCAAAGTGAACCTGCTGGGCCAGGTGATTGACGGGAAAGACCGTTCGGAAGTTGACGATCCAAGCGAACTGCAAAAGCTGGCCGACGCAGTCACCGCTGTGATGAACGCAGCCAAGGGCGGCACGGGGCCCAGTTTGGAACAACTGCAGACCCTGGGCCTAACGGGTCTGACACCGGCCAATCTGGAAGCCATGCAAAAAGCCATCCAAGACTCCGGTAAAGACGGATCCGGCGTGGACAGCCTCAGCAAGCTGCAGAACCTGGTGAGCACCCAGGCCCAGGTCCAGGTGCCACCGGTGAAAACCAGCGGCCTGGCGGCCATCACCGAGGCGGCCGATAAAGACAACGCCAACGAAACCAAGCCGAGCTTGGTTGATTACACCGCCGCCAAGGTCACCGGCGTGAACGCCGATAACCTGGCCGCCATCAACAGCATTCTTAACACCACAGACGTGACAGGCGCCAAGGCCGGCACCCCTGAGGACGTTCAAAAGCTGGTCGACGCTTACAACAAACTGCTCAAGGCCGCCGACGGAGCCGCCAACAACAGCGACGCGCTCACCCTGAAAGACTATGCCTTGCTCGGCATCAGAGGCATCAACAGCGGCCCCAAGGAAAGCCTGTTGGGCGATGTGCTCGACACCAAAACCCCGGCTCAGGTAAACAGCGCCCGCGAACTGCAGCAACTCGCCGACGCCGTCAATGCCGTCATGACCGCCGCCGCAGGGGGCAGCGGCCCCAGCCTGGAACAGCTGCAGATTCTTGGGCTGGAAGACCTCAATCCGGCCAAGCTGGCCGCCATTCAGGCGGCCATCAAGACCACCCCAAGAGACTTCTCGGGAGTCGACAGCCTTGGGGAATTGCAGGACCTAGCCACCGGCGTGAGCGATGCCTTCAGCGCCATCGAAGATGCGGCCCAATCCAACAGCGCCACACAAACCCACCCCAGCGCGGCCCAATATGCCAAAGTCGGCGTCACCGGCGTGAACGCCGCAAACCTGGCCGCCATC
>Ga0247831_1007753_pt1 | contig 11764 bp, 5 predicted proteins | sample LaCruzMarch2015__9_FD_192406 | JGI IMG/M metagenome (GOLD analysis project Ga0247831, IMG submission 192406) | Freshwater microbial communities from meromictic Lake La Cruz, Castile-La Mancha, Spain - LaCruzMarch2015_1m | ecosystem: Environmental > Aquatic > Freshwater > Lake | place: Spain...
TTTACTATTTTTTGCTTATTGATGAGAAGCGCGACTCATTTCTCCCTTCCGGTTCGTGGATTGTCCTCTTTTGGCTTCCCGCCGAGACGCTGAGTCTAAAACGACTCCCTGGAGAAAAAATCCTCCGATGCCACGGCTTCAGCTTTACTTCGTCTTTGCATCATTAGTCTTGGGCGGTGGCGTGACGTGTTTCCAGTCGCCCATTAGACATCATCGTCAAATTGTCACGTCTTTGAATGCTGCCGACTACTCGAGTAGTAGTGGTAGCATGACGACGGACGAACTCAAGGCGGGGCTATTCGCCTATCTTAAAAAACGAGAGGAGGCAAATGCGGACGATGTTGCAAAGTCGTGAGTTAGTTTCTTCGTTTATCGTGTCCGCTGTCATTGTCGTGTAATCTTCCTATTATGTTGGATGAACGCTCTAAAAAAAATAATCGTCGCATGTTGTTATACCTGCCAAACACGACAAACTAAACGACCGCGTGATTATTTTTAACGATACACACTATACATTATAGAGAAGTTGGTAAAATTATCGGAGGCACTCGCGGCAATCTCGTATTGGAATATGTGTCCGGATCGCCCAACAAGTCGCGCATGCGGGATGATGTACCCGAGACGTTCGATTACGACGAATTGATCAAGTACGGGTATTCGCATTTAGTCGCGCCGATGATGGAATATGGCGGACGTCGTGCGATGTATGCATTAATGGACTTACCGGAACCGCCAATCGTCGCCGCACCAAAACGTAATGCCAAGAGCAGTATACCAAAGTTAATCATCGATCGGACCGGAGAGACCGACGACGCGAGATATACCGGATTGAAAATATCTTCCATGCTGCTGGACGAGGATGCCATGGGAAAGGCGCTGGAGGAGGCTGCGAGGAAAGTGAAGGAGGGGAAAAGTTTGCGTAAACGATTGGCGGAAGAAGATTATGTCATGCCCTATGCCGGTGAGTGTGTGTGTGTAGATGGTTTACTATTCGTATAACGCACGTGCCTTTATATATATATTCACATCTAAACAAAAACATCATCGCGTTGTTTGTTTTTATATTTCATTTTTTTTTGCATTACACACATATATTATATATGTAAGACAATACAAATAAAGGTCCAAGACAAACTCCATTATGGACACCCGAAAAGCTAGATGAGGCTGGGAAGAAGGCCGGTTTGGCACAAGCATGGGCACGAAAGGCACGTATGGGATCGTTAAAGAAGGATCCATACGAGGAATTGTCAATGGACGGAGAATTACGTTTGTATAGTATAATAACAACCATGGTCGTTTGTTTGGCATATGGCAATTCCACGCCACGTGCATTCGAAATGATGGGATTGTCAGTGGCATCCAAAAATGTTGATTTAACCATTGTGAAGATTGTCGCTTTGGGTGTGATTGTTGCTGGACTTGGATCTGCTATAGTCAACGGTGTAGCATTAGCACCACCACGTCGACGATCTTCATTTGTTTGGGGTGTGAAAGGTTTGTTCGGTGGACCACTAGCTGTATTACAATTGCGTGTACTTGATGAATTGAAGACAAATGAAGAAATTGAAGGGTGAATAAGATATCTATATAAGATCCGCTTGAACAACAACTGAAGTATTAAACCTTATTTGAATGTGGATAAACTCAAATATCATAAGCATGCCCTACACGACATCAGGCGTATTGTGTCGTTCATCATTACAAGCAACGTCCAAGTTAGTAGTACCTGGAAGTATCGCATCCACTTCTTCATTTAATGGAAATAATCGTATCTTGGCACGATCCCATTCCATTGTTGTGGTTGTTGTTGTTAGGGTACAAACTATTACGTCCCAAATGTACGGTACAAAGAATACCTCTGGATCTGCTTCTTCTTCATATGTAAATGTCAAGTTTCCAAGGTCACTCATATCACTGGCAATACTATCTACATCCGAGATACCACAGTCTTCTACCGACGTAAAGGATGATTTCAGTTCTGTCATATTCATTTTCAATAGTTGTATCTTTTGTTCTGCGGTAGGTAATATCACATCACCCTTGTTGTTGGATATAATACAATTTGATTTCTCGATAAGGTCGGAGATGGTGCACACATCCCCTAATGAATTATATTTGCACATTTCTCGGAACTGTTTTTGTTCAAGATGAATTGCATGTACAAGATGAACATTTTTCCTCAAACACTTTGGACGAATACAATGTCGAATAAGTTGTAGCAAGGTACGACATGTCTTATAATAATAAGATTTTGAGTCAAATATGATATAGATGATGTGGTGTCAATAAACAAAAAAGCTTTATATATATTTCAACACACACTTACCTCTCCATGCATGCCAAGTAAGGTTGATATATCTCCTTCGAATTCGGATTCACCTCCATTCTCTTGCATAAGTGCAGTGTATCTTTTGAAGCAAGAGACCGTTGCAATAATAAGTCTTGTGGCAACATAACTATCACTCAAGTCTGTAATGTGCGGTGAAAGATTCAACAATACAGCACAAGTATTACTCAATATGAATTCATCATGAAGATGATTAAGGTTATAAGTGATAGTCTGTAATAATATCAACAATATCACAGTCCCGAGAGATGCATCTTTCATCTGCTGTCTTTCCTTGAACCATAGAATTGCATTGTTGCTAGGAATACGCATGCGTCGGAATGAGTCACGTCCGAATGTGTTCTCTTGTGAAAATATCAAGAGTAATATTAGTATGACGTATAGTTGAGACAGTGACCGGAAGGGTCGATCACTACTAATTGGTATCATCACCGTCGTTGTCACTGTGTGAGCATTATGTTGTGATGCCGCTGACATGGGAGGAGCAATCGAGAAGTACAGACTCCGCAATAATGGTAAAATTATAGTATCAAGATCTGACCTGCTCCGTATACTTTGTGCAAACGATGGCGATGATAGCAGTAAAGTGTACAACCACAATGCTCCAATCTCCGTATGTGCAGTACGTTGGAATGCATTGAATAGTAACTCAAAGTTAATAGTCACTTTGGAGAGTAACGATTGTGGGAAGACCATCAATTTTTCAGTCTTGATTCTGTTTGAATTACCGATACCAATATTATGATGTGTATCATTCAGTAAAGCAAGCTCCTTCGTAAACGGATTCTGTTGTACAGCAGCATTGTTGTTTCCATCATTATCTTCTGCTCGATAATTATTTGTTACAATTAATAGTAGAGCACATGCCATATCAGAGAGGGGTGAATTCGTTAGCCAAAGAATGTTGTTCGTTTTAGACCAACTTGTTTGTCTTTCACAGTGTGATTGGAGTTGTTGAAGTATTAATTCATCTTTCTCAGATGTAATAATACTACTATTCCTATCATTCTCATTATTCTGTCCAATCAGAATTTGTCGGAATGCCAACCGTACCAACTGTAATGGCAGTAGTAAGAATTTTGACAATGATAATAGGAGTAGATTTCGAAGTGGATGTGAGAGCAAATTGGAAGATAAACCATCATTATCCCATGCTGTTACGACATTGCCAGCGATATGCCCATGCGATGATAAATCAACATCATCGTCAGTCCCAAGTGCAATTACAAATGAATTTGTTGTACTATTACTACTAGATTCATTACTATTCCCTTGAATAGTTTGCTTCATTGCCGCTTTTACTGAAAGATTGACATGATTATTGGATGGTGGTGACCTTGCCATGACAATAGTATGACTTTCATACATACCATCACGTGATAATTTCATCATACTTGTTGTACCATTCTTTTCTGTCACCATTGTATTGGTTAATTCTACATAATGGAATGAAATGGACCGTTTCGGTGGAGTTGGACATTGTACCCATAGATGAATACATAACTGTAAAAAGTATAATGACTCATTACTCGTCCGTGGTAAACTTCTCCCATGTTTTCCATCATCATCGTCATAATCATCATGACTACTGCCAAAATTCTGTGTCTGATATTGACGTTGATGTTCTATTTTCGTGCCACTGCCACTGCCACTACTACTATTATCACTTTGTTGTTGTTGTGAATATTGCATCCATTTATCCAAAAAGTAATTATAACATTGTCGTTCATTTATCATCATGGTAGCATTGGGGAATGGTTGATATAGCTGTGTTGAGAATAGGACTAATAGCAGTAGACATAGTTGGACCATGACATCGTACACCTCCGGAATATTCAATATACGTTCCACCTTCTCTTTTCCATCATCTTTGTCATCGCGGTCGTCATTGTCATTATTATTATGCTCGTCATGAAGAAATGTACCAATAGATGAAAATAAATTCATAATTGATATAATAATTTCCATCGCGGCATCTTTGGGGTAGATTATTACATCACTACTTTTGCCGCCATATAAATCAGCACCACGACTTCTATATGTAAAGCATTCTTTTAATATATAATTTGCGTCATTATTATTATTTCCCGACGATGCACTAGCAGCAGCAGATTGTGAACGATAGTGAATTGAGCTGTTGCTATTCTCACCGTATTCATCACCACCACCACGTTGATGATGATGATTAAAAATTGCAGTAACAATAGTTTCATGCGAAAGGAGACGTAAAAGATTAACCCCACCACATGTCACACGAGCTTTACCCACTATTGACGTACGTAATTTCATATACTCCGCCTCTCCATCATTATTGCTGCTGTTGTTGTTGTTGTTGTTGTTGTTGTTGTTGTGATTGGATGATAATAATCCCAGCTCCATGATAGTAATTAAACTAGTTTTTAATTCATCAATCATCCTTGCTACGTGTAATGTGAGTGTTGCCAAATTGGACGATGATCTGCAATACTTGGCAGCACGCCGACATGCTCTTTCGACGATATTATCATCATCATCATCATTATTCTCATCCTCGTCATTAGTATGAGACGATGTTGACAACGACGAGGACGATGATGATCCATGGTTGTTGTTGTTGTGCAAATGGACTAATATGTCATAATGTATTAACAGTTCGTGCCACCGTGCATCATTCAATGGGATATGCTCTGGACCGGTTATCGATAAAAGACTGGATGATAATGGATGTGACCGTGTGAGAGAATATGCTCCATCGATATTACCCCACATTTTATTGCGGTATATTAATTACTGGCCTTGTTCGCGCGGCCCTTCTCCCATCCCAAGGGAATGACGACGGGGGGTAAATGGCGCGCCTGACCCGCGGTCGTCCCTCGAGACCTTCGCACCGAAAAATCAACTGCCAAACGTTCTTGTGCGAATGTTTGAACTGTGAAATCTCATTCTCGAACGTTCGCATGAGAACAGAACAATTGGCAATTGATTTTTTGTCACAATGACGATGCGAAGGTCTCGGGTGGACGACCGCGAAAAATCAAGGCAAAATGCGCGCCATTTACCCCCTGTCGTCATTCCCTTGTCCCACCTAAGTTCCGATTTCGACAATGACATCATACTTGAATACGGCTAATTTACCAGCCTCATTGGACATATCACCTCTTGTACGCAAAGTGGAGCATGTCGAGAAACAGTTGCAGCAGCGCTGCAATGACGACCCGACGACGACGACGATTAATAACGATGGAACTAATGCTCTTGAGCGCGTAAAATTGATAGAATTGGATCCCTACTACCACCATCCTCCATCTCCGCAACAGCGTCAGCAACTGCAGTCGGGTGTGAACGACGGCAGTAGCAATGGAAGTAGTAGTAGTCAAAAGATACGATTATTTTTGGCCGTGGCATATGGGAGTACGGTCGTGGCGGTGCAATTGTTTGCATTGGAATTAGTACAACAACGGGAACACACCAACGATGATAGTGATGATGATGATGGTAATGATGGCAATGATGAAATTGAAAAACCAGATAACAACATCAACAACAAGAAGACATCCTCATTTGACAACATTGATGATGAAGACGAAGAAGAAGGAATGGAATGGGTCGATGTTTCTGCCTATCGAGTACGTAGCTCTATAACCAATCATCATGATCATCATCATCAAAATCATGGGGGGAAAGAGTGGCATCGGGAGTACAATGATAATAAGCATGAGAAGAATGACGAGATGGAGGATGATAATAGTACTACTGCTACAAGAATGAATACAGAAAAAAATGTAGAGTCTTCTCACCAATATTATTATGACGAGGTGGGTGTCGATCCTATTGTTAGGATAGTATTCCCCCCCTCGTTGGTTACTCGAAAAAAATATATATCCCAGGAATATACATCAACATTGAACAACACAAACAATGAGGAGGATGATGATGATGATGACAAATGTTTTACTGTAGCCGATATCACATCATGTGCATTAATTCCCGCACCATCCATAATCATACAGCATAATCGTTATACTACTTCTTCTTCCACTACTACTGCGACTACTAATCCAACAAGTAGTAGCAGTAATCAACAATGTCACAGTAGTAGTAGTAGCAGTATCACACAACGCACGGTAGCAATAATGTTGGGAAATATACATGATTATGTATATTCGATATTATTAAATGTGTCATTGGTAGAGGCGGAGGTGTTACCAGATACTAATAACAATAGTAGTAACAACAATAGTAGTAACAATGATCATATACATTTTGATCTCAAGTATGAAGAATGTAAAGTAATAAAAGATGGGAAATTAATGATATCCTCCGCACTACCACAATCAAATGATGACAAGAAGACAAAGAAGGAGGAGGAGGAGGAGGGATTATTATATACATCTTCATTTCCGCATGTACAACAAATTCTCCCTCATGCGAGAATGGTCAATGGTTACAAAGTATGGAAACCAGTCACCACCACCACCACCACTACCAACAACACCAACAACAATTACCAAGATGCAAATGACAAAAATTATGAAATTGACCCAAATTCGTATATTCAAATATTTCATCCATCATTGTCATCTTCCTCATCAGGAATGAATAATAGTAGTAATCCTATATCAATGAGAGATGCAGAAAATAATGAACAACAACAGCAACAACAATATCAACAACAATCACAACAACCCTCTGGAATAAAATCTATTTCATTTTGTCATTATAGTCGTCGAAGGAAAAAGAAACAATCATCATCATCTACATTCCATTACGTGGGGGATGATGATGAATTGTTACCACCTACTTGTAATAATGGACAAGAAGAAGAAGAGGAGATGACAAAACAAAGTACTATGATAATTAGTCAAGATATTATTTGGATTACATATAATAATGGTACTATAATTAAGCTACCATCCTGGAGACCATTTATTACATTTCAGAATGCTACTACTACTAGTACTACTAACTCTACTGGTAGGAGTAATGATATTGCTACTGCTCACAATATGGATGATAATATCACGAATAGTCATTGTAATAGTGATAGTTCTACTATGACAATGTCATTGTCGGTAGTCATCCCATTGATTAACAATTATCCCTCCCCCTTAGATGTTCCATCTCCATTATTGATCAATCAACGAATGCACGATTGTACTGCTGCTGCTACTGCTGCTTCTTCGATGGAAGATGAAAATAAAATAGAGTCATCGGATATTCACTATTCAGAAAATGACTATTGGAATTTATTTGCCATGGCCATATGCTACTCCGATGATGTATTACATAGTAGTGATGGTGGTGGTGTGCGACAAGGACAACAACAACGACTGAACAACCACCCCTCATCGGTCAAAATGTTGATCCTTGCAGAGCCGTCGGCATCAGCATTGACACCAGCTATTATATTTAATTCAAGTAGAGCAAAGGTTGATACATCAATTCCATTGACACCACCACGTGCCAATGATGATGATGATGACATTTCGGTGCATGGAATGCATATAAAGGAAGAAGAGGAAGAAAAATCACATATTAATAATGAAATATTGTCTAATCGAGAATTGGACATGTCATCCAATGGTGATGATGATGATGATGAAGGCTATGTTATTGGTGGAGGTACAACTGCATTAGTAAAGGGTGCATTGGGCATGGCTTTAGGTGCCGTGCGATGGGGATTTGGTACCGGAGGAGGTAGTATCAAGGATGATGGTGTTGGCGTGAACGTAAAATCGGCCAAATACAACAATATTGATGCATATATGGACATCAATGATGATAGCGGCTTTTCTGTTACCAAGCATGATATTCGAAGGAATAAGAGAGTAGAAGCTATTGATATGTGTCCTTGGCCATTAAGTAGCGCATCATATACTTTCAGTGATGGTCCACGCAAATATGAGACTGCTGTGGTTGACCCAAGTGGAACATACGTTGCAACTACTGACAATCTTGGACGGGTTACATTGTTTGACCTCGAGACGAATCAACCAATACGTATGATTAAGGGAATGCGTAATGTATGTTGCTACTTTACGGAGCTCCCGTACTACAGCAAGGGTCATGGCGTAAAAAGTCGTTCCTATTTGGTCATACATTTACGACAACGTGGATCAATCGAGGTGTTTCGTTTACCTCAAGGACCTAAAGTGATATCAATTGCAGTGCCACAGCAGAAGGATTTTACCGTAATTGACTGTTATGGACCGCCATCGGAAGGTGGTAGAGTTAGCAGTTTCCTTCTAGAAAGGAATAGGTCTGATGATAAGAATAGTCCTGAGGAATGTCTCTATATTCTCGACAAGCTCATAATCAATGATCCTGATGTAGTAGTAGTACAAAAGAAAGCAGAAAAACAAATCAAGGCAATATCACTCAATGAGAGTAAAATGTACCTCAATATCTTCATGCAACTTTTAGCTCCCGATACCAATCTTCAATTTAATGCACAAACGGTCCTCGCAACTTTCAAGTCTATACGATCCTTGGTAGATTTGGGTGAAGCTTTAGATGTACTATCAAAATCTATTCGATTAGAACGAGAGATGGGAATTGATACTTCATGCTTACATTCACAAGCAATCTCACATTGTAAGGTACGTCTTCGACAGGCGCATGAATTGGAGGAACAAGAAGGGAGTGGTTCGGTCCGGAAGGAAGCGATACTATACCTCTCCTCGAAGCTTGCATATCATGATCGACTTGTTCATGCGTACGATGTCCTACATCGCTACGAAACTAGGACTGGACTCGAGAGTGACGAACAGAGAGAGCCCATTTCAGCGCATACACCATGGGCCACAGAGGCATTGTCCTGGCTAGCAACTGCCTCTGGCAATGATGCAATGAAAGGTAGATTTCTACCAACTTTTGGGGATGTGCTCAATGATGGTAGCACCGACAAGCCACTTGAATTTACCATGTTTGCTGATGCATGTGCTACATGTCAAACAAATAATAATGTCAATGATGATTGTGGTGTATATCTTACAAAAGTGAAACGAGATCGTCTACCAATTCTCAAGCGAGTGTTTCGTCCTTTATTACAAGATCTATTTGTGTACAAAGTTGTGAATTCATTATTTATCAATCTTAATTTGACTACTGACTACGATGTTCAGCAACAGTACTTTGGCGAATGGGTAAGCAGTCTATCCACAGAAGTTATTGCCCAAACGAATATGTCTGGTACATTCCGTCCGATGATTCGATGGCTCCAAGATCTTATACTTGGTGGTGTGAATGCCGCGACAGGTAGTAGTCATCAGTCGGGGAATCATCATGTTGACATCATGGTAAAGAAAATCGTTACACTTGATTCTTTGATGAAATTCTGTATGAACATGGAAGACCTACCGAAGGCATTCCTTCTTTCTGTAATTTGTATGGATGCTGTATCATCTGCTTCGGTGCAGCTGGAGCATAAAACGTATGGCAAAGTAACGACATTTGAAGCCATGAAACCATGGGAAGATTTGTTACGTAAATTGAGACTTTGTTTACTCGTAACGTTGCGACTGTCGGGAAATATAAATCCAGTTGGAGAATATAGTCCAATGACAGTAAGTAGTGTATCCAGAGCTGATTCTTTCTCGGTGTATTCCTGGATTGCTGTGGATGAGCTGACATTGTCACATGACAATCAAGTTATCTTGGCATTGGAGAGTGCCTGTCTATCAAGCTCGGAAACCTTCTATCCGTCAACTAGCGAAGGTGATAGCGACAAGAACAAGAATACAATATTCCAGAGTTGTAGTCAGAAGAGTAGAAGTCCTACCAATCCCATGGGTCTTACCAGTGATACAACAAATTGTCGTTCATTACTGTTTTATTTGAAAGATTATGCTCACTTTACTACTCAGTTAGCTGCCAATCGAGCTTTGATACTGGCACAATTATGGAGTAAATCACCTCAGGACCTGCCACTGTTGCGTAATACAATATCCACTCTTTATACTGTTGTGGAACGTTTTGATGGAAGATTCAGCCTGGCAACATGTATTGAAATTTACCAATCAATACTTCGACCAGTATGTCGAGCGATGATACTTGGTTTCATTGATCAGGAGCTTGACGAGACTATTTACTCACCGTTGATTGACAATGATGAATTTTGGTTGAATGAATTCATTTCTACAGTAAAACAGACATTATCAATGATAATTGATTGTATGGTAAGATTACCTCATACTATCTCCTCTACTACCAAGGCAAGTACAACTAACAACATATCGGAGTCCGACGAAAATAATAGTTGCCCCGAAATGTTGGTGTGGCCACCGATTGTTGAATGTAAAGTTCTTACTGACATATTAAAAAAGTATCCTACCGTTCATCAGACATCACTGGAATTGCATCATTTAGTAATATTTGCATTTCAAATGACACGGAATGTGCAGTCACTATCGACTATCGTGCCATCATTTACGAAGCTATTCTTGGTTGGGTCATTATTTATTGAAATGAAACCCATCATGTCTCAAGGATCATTCGGTGAGCAGAAGCAAAAGGATCTACTTGATAAGGCAATTATCGATCATGCAGCCAAGTCATCAAGTCCTATACTTGATAACTTTTCATGTATACATTCAATTGAGTTGTTTGGTAGGTCATTAGGGTTAGACGTAGCGTATGTCCGAACACGTTACTTGATTGAGATGATCCGACTGGGCAAGGATGCAAGCATCAATGATCTATTGGGAGGTGGTGTTATAGTTTCATCATTGTTCGATAAGTCATTTTTTGCCGAGGAGGTGATACATATTCTTTGTAAGAGACTGCATGCAACAATTCATTCCTTAAAACAAATGAAGCGTTATCGTGGAATACATAGTCTACTAGATGCTGATGCATGTCAATGGTTGCGAAATGAAGTATCCGCATCGGAAGTGGCAACAAAAACAATGATGTCGTCAAAAAATAATGTCATTGCCACTTCGTCATTGATTACTACGCATTCGTTGATTATGAGACTACAAAGCATGCTGCCCTTGGAAGAATCCTTACGGAATAAAATTGATACACTCTTCTTAATGAGTGGAACACTATTGAAAGTAGTACAGACACAAGATGAACAAGAGACTAATACTCTAACATAAAAGAACACTACAATTCGATTCGGATAACAAATATTGCAATGATGATAGATGAATCCGTGATATTGGCTACCACTAACCCCTAATTGATAGAAAGCAAAGAAATGCCAATACCACAATATTTATCTTCATTTTATCGTATACATTGCCACACAAGGACAACCACATTATTATTTGAACAATTCGTAACCCTAACCCTAACCCTAGCTTCTTCTCAACACACAACGACACAAATGACACCGATACGAGTTTTAGGGCTATTTTTGCGCACCCCCAAAGTCACGAAAAAATGATAAGCCCGGAGATATATTGTTAAATCTTTCAATGTCCATATGAT
>Ga0247831_1007755_pt1 | contig 11763 bp, 8 predicted proteins | sample LaCruzMarch2015__9_FD_192406 | JGI IMG/M metagenome (GOLD analysis project Ga0247831, IMG submission 192406) | Freshwater microbial communities from meromictic Lake La Cruz, Castile-La Mancha, Spain - LaCruzMarch2015_1m | ecosystem: Environmental > Aquatic > Freshwater > Lake | place: Spain...
CTTAATGAGCACCATGACGGGCGTGGGGAAGAGGCGGTTGAGCTGACGGGCGAGGTTGGCGAGTTTGCCGCGCGGGTAGGTGCGATCCTTCAGCTCGACGGCGAAGAAGATGTAGGAGCGAAGCTGGCTGGCGGCGACGCCGGTGTCGGGGAAGAGGGAGACCTCGCGGCTGAGTTCTTGGTCGGTTAGCTGGAAGAGGAGGTCGGCGGCGAGCCAGTCGGCGAAGAGGGCTTTTTCCTGGTCGAAGGAGGAGGTGGCACCGGTGCCGGCGTTCTTCGCGAAGAGACCGAGGAAGGCGCGGGGTGAGGATTTGGGAACGACAACGGTGCGTTGACTGGAGTAGCCGAGGGTCTTGAAGAAGCCGAGGGAGGCCTCGCGCAGGGGCTGGGCGGAGAAGGCGGAGAGGGCGGACTTGAGCGAGGTGCGGAGGGTTTCGGACATGGCGGGAAAGTTTTGAGCGCGGTGTCTAGGGTCTTACAGGCCGGCGGTGAGGTCGTGGAGGTCTTGGGCGATGATGTTGGCTGAGCGCAGGCGGTCGCGGAGTTCGGAGGTGAGCTGCGGGGCGATGGCGACGAATTCGCGTTTCCAACTCCGGAAGCGGCCGTGAGCGGCGACGAAGGCCTCCGCTCCGGTGACTAGTCCGTCGAGGGAGGAGAGGAGTTTGTCGGGGTTGCGGCGGCAGGTGCCGAAGCGGATGCGTTGCTCGGACTCGGAGACGGCGACGAGGTCGATCTCGACGTCGCCGCGATCCCAGTAGCCGCGTATGCGCTCGCTCAGGGGGAAGTCGCCAAGGCCGAGGCGGCTGCGTTCTTCGTAGAGTTGGCCGGCGAGTGCCTCCAAGGCGAAGCCTTCGACGGTGGCGAGGCGTTCATCGGCCTGGGTGATGAGTTCTTCGAGGGGGCGGAAAGCGGTGGCGGAGACGGGGCGCTGCAGGGCGGAGAGCCAGGCGCGGAGGAAGTTATCGCGGATGTAGTAGCGGCCGGTGCGGGCCTTGGCAGGAGCGAAGATGGGGAGCTTGCGCTCGATCATCCGGTAGCGATCCGTGAGGACTTTTAGGTAGCCACCGATCTGCTTGGCCTCGCCGCCACGGGAGACCTGCGCGATGGCGGCCTCGATCTCGGCGTTTGTGCAGCCGGGGTTTTTGGCGAGGTGCTGGAGCACCATGTCGTAGCGACCGCGAAGCTCGCGGAGAAACCAGTTGTCGGCCTCGCCACGCAGGGGGGAGGAGCTGGCGAAGAAGAGTCGGTGGAGGAGTTCGCGACGGTCAGCGTCAAGGACGCCCTGCTCGAATGCGTCACGGTAAAACTTGGGCACGCCCTCGAAGAGGTTCCAAAGAAAAAGGAGTCGCTCTGGTGAGGTGTCGGCGTGGGCGCGGAGGATTTCGAGGATTGAGGCGATGTCGAGATGGCCGAGGTCGAGGCGGTCGGTGGCGCGGTTAAACAGCGGAGCGTCGCGATCTTCCAAGAGGGCGGTCATCTCGGCCTGGAGGGAGCCCAGCACGATGAGGCCGCCGGTGACTTCGGAGGCGCGGGCGGCGAGGCGATCCACCTCGGCTTGCAGGAGAGAGCAGAAATCGCCCAGGGGTTTGCGGTGGAAGTATTGGAACTCGTCGATGGCGACGATGTGCCCGCTCTCCGCCAGACGCCCGACGAGTTTGGCGAGGTCGCCGAGGTCGGTTACGCGTTCGGGCCGGCCGAAGGTTTCCAGGTAGCCGTTGCAGGCGGCCACGACGCCGACGGGGTCGGAGTCGGGGATCTGCATGTAGAGCGTGCGGGCCCGCTGCTCCGCGCTAAGGGCTTCTTGGATGAGGGTGGTTTTGCCGATGCGTCGGCGACCGGAGATCTGGAGGAAAAACCAACGGCGACGGGCGAGGATCGCCTGCAACTGGCTCAACTCGGCGCGGCGACCATAGAAGCTCCAAGAGGTGGACATCGATGGATTCAGTAAGGTAAAGAGTTTTACCTTAGGCAATCCGTCTTTATTAAAAAATGCTAATCAGTGTCTTGCAAGATACACTTAGGAAGCAACGAGCCGAGAATCCCAGTCGAAAAATCAGCCTGTCGGGGTTGGGTGCAGAACGAGCCAAGTGACCAGTTCAAACTCGGCTTCGTCGTCGGTCGGTTGGTCTCCGGCCATAGGCAGGACAAACTGGCGGCTAACCTGCAGACCGTGGGCGAGTTTTTGCTGGAAGGTCGCGGTGATGGATTGGACGGCGGAGGCGATGAGGCGGGACTGGGCGCCCATGTCGGAGCCATTGGCCGTGGTGCGGTCGAAGAGACGGCAAAGCTCCGTGTAGGGCTCGTCGCGCCCTAGCGCGACCCCTCGGAACAGGTTAAGCACGGTCTTTGCCTGGCTAAACGCCAGCCGGACCTCGCCAGTGTCGTGCACGTAAATGAGGTAGTGGGGCGCCAGGGGGTTGATGCGCACGCCCTGCGGAGAGGACGCCTGGTCTTTCTGGCGGAGGCAGTAGATCACGCCGGGTCGTGCGAGCGGGATCTGGGAGTGGTGCCCGGGGACAACGGCGTAGAGTCCGAGCGGAGCGCGCTCGAGCTCGGCGCGATGGGCTTGGAGGAAGTTGAGGAGGTCTTGGCGAAACTCGTCCAAGGAGAAGTCGGCGAGTGAGACGGTCTCGTCGAGTTCTTCGAGGTCGAGCACCTCGTCCTTGAGGCGCTTTAGCTGACGATCGCGGAAGAGGAGATCGTCCTTAATGAGGTCTTCGAGCTGGGTGGTATCGAGGAGGTTGTCGGTCTGGGTGGCGGCCAGATCAACGAGCGCCATGCGGGCCTCGACGCGGTGTTTGACGCCGAGGTAGCGGTCGAGGTCGGCGACGGGCCAGAAGTTGACGAGCTGCACGGAGTCGTTGCGCGAGCCGATGCGGTCGATACGGCCGAAGCGCTGGATGATGCGGACGGGGTTCCAGTGGATGTCATAGTTTACTAGTAGATCGCAGTCCTGGAGATTTTGGCCCTCGCTGATGCAATCGGTGGCGATGAGGAGGTCGATCTCCTCGGACTGGTTGGCGAAGGCGGCGATCTGGGCGGAGCGGCGTTTGGAAATAGGGGAGAAATTCGTCAGGATGTCGTCGAAGTCGGTGCGGCCAAGGGACGCGGAGTTGCCGCCGTCGCCGCAGATGACGGCGGAGTGGATGCCAAGGGAGGAGCGAGCCCACGCCGAAAGGTTGTCGTGGAGGTAGCGGGCGGTGTCGGCAAAGGCGGTGAAGACGATGACCTTGCGGTTCGGTTTGCCGTCGCGGTTGACGGTGGGTTTGCCAGCTTTGGTGGCGATGAGATCGCGTAGTTCGGCAAGTTTGCCGTCGCGCTTGGCGGTGACGGATTGGGTTTTTTCGAGAAGGAACTGGAGCTGGGTGCGGTCCTCGCGCACGGCCTTGAGCCACTCGGGAAGTTTCAGGTGGCCGAGGTGAAGACGGCGGCGGCCGCCGATGGTGAAGTCTTCGCCGTCGAAGTCGGGGTCTTCAAACTCGACCGGAGTAAGCGAGTCGAAGTCGAGGTCGGGGTTGTCGTCGAGGTGCTGCTCGAAGTCGGTTATACGCTTTTCGAGGGTATTGATTTTGGCGATGGTGCGCCCTAGGGTGAGGCGAAAGGAGTCCACGGAGCTTTCGAGGCGCTTGAGGAGATTGATCTTCATCATCGAGATGAGGATTTTCTCACGCCCTTCCTGAGTGAAGCCGCCGAGGATCTTGCGCTGGTAGCCGTCTTTCACGGCGGCGGGGAGATCGTCGCGCAGAAAACTGGTGGGGTGGTAGAGGGCGAGGTTTAGGGCGCTGATTTCGGTATCAAGCTGCTCGAATGAGAGAAACCCGTTTTTCAGGTCGATGTGGGCGGAGAGGGCCTTGGGGGCGGGGCGGGCGGGGAAGCCGCCGAGCTTCGTCATTTCCTTGGCGTAGTAGCTAGCGATCTGCCGGCGGGAGCGCGCGATGCTGAGACCGTCGAGCAGTTTGAAGAAATCGCCACCGATGGCGGAGATGAGGTCGCGGGTTTTGCGCTGGCCGGGGGGGCGTTTGGGGTCGGACCAGCGGGTGAAGTGTGTCTGGGCGAGGCGGGTGGTTTCCTTGACGGAGGTGATGTCGAGGCTTTCGGCAAAGGCGGCGTCGGCGAGAGTATCGCGGGCGACATCTCCGCCGGCGATAAAGGAGATCTGGTTGCGAAGGTCGGCGAGCTGGTTGTTGACCGGCGTGGCGGAGAGGAGGAGGACCTTGGTGCGGATGCCAGCGGAGATGATATCCTCCATCAGGCATTGGTAGCGGGTGCGGCGCTCGGGCTCGCCGGGGCGCTGGGTGGCCTGCTTGTTGTTACGGAAGTTGTGGGACTCGTCGATGACGACGAGATCGTAGGCGGACCAGTTTAGGGAGGCGAGGTCGAGGCCGTTGGATTCGCCGGAATCTCGGGACACATCGGTGTGGTGAAGCACATCGAAGCGGAAGCGATCGGCTTCGAAGGGATTCAAGGTGCTGGGCTGGCGATAGACCACCCAGTTGCGGCGCAGTTTTTTGGGGCAGAGGACGAGGACCTTCTCGTTGCGAAGCTCGAAGTATTTAATGACGGCGAGCGCGGTGTAAGTTTTGCCGAGACCGACGCTATCGGCTAGGATGCAACCGTTGTATTTTTTGATCTTGTTGATGGCGGACCGCGCGCCGTCGCGCTGGAAAGAGTAGAGCGCCCGCCAAATGCCGGTGTCTGGAAGGCGGATGCGACGGAGGTTATCGTCGATCTCCAAGCCCTCCTCGATGTAGCGGCGGAAGAGTTCGAAGAGGGTTTTGTAGTAAACGAATTGCGGAGACTGGTCCCGATAAACTTGGAGCAGATAATCGAGGACGGCTTGTTTCACGTCCTCGACGCGCGAGGTGTCGTTCCAAAGTTCGTCGAACCATTGGTGGAGGTCGGCGCGGTCACGATTGCCGTCCACGACGAGGTTTAGCTCGACGTTGTTGTTGGTGGCGCCGAGACCGAGCCCGCGGGTCGTGAAATTGGAACTGCCGACGATGGCGGACGAGACCTCGCCGCGGCGAATGTGGGACATCTTGCCGTGGAGAAAGCCGGTGCGGGTGACGGAGCGGACCTCGACCTTGTCCCGGATCCAAGCGGCGCAGGCCTGGGCGATATGGCGCTGGTTAAGACCGGAGGCAAGGGCCAGACCGTCGTCCCGAAGGACGTAGGCGGCACCGTCCTTGTGCTCGGGGTCGAGGTTTTTGACAAAGGCGGCTTCGCCGAAGAGGAGGCGGATGCGGCCGAGGTTATCGAGGTGGGACTGAAGCTTGTCGTGGGCGAAGACTGTGAAATAGGCGGTGACAATGTCGAGGTCGGCCCCGGCTTTCAGCTCCGAGCGAAGAAAATCGCCGACGGTGCCGCGCTGGGGAGTGTTATCACGGATACCAGAAAGGCTAAGGTGACCTGACGTTGGCAAATTTGAAGATGGCACGATGTTTTATGAGTGATCTTCTTTGATGGGATTTTGTGTCTTTAACGAAGAAATTATAAGCTTCGTTTAACTGTTTTTTAGGGCGGTGCTGGCGGCCGACAGCGTAAATAAATTTCCGTCTTTGCCTTTATCCGCGTTCCTCGGCGCTATCCGCGGTTAAACCACGGCCATGAATGGAGAAACCCAGCGCTGGAAATGCCTCGTCGCCTATGAGGGCACGGCGTTTTCCGGTTGGCAGGCGCAGCCAGATAAAAACGCCGTCCAAGACCATATCGAGCGGCGGCTGGCGGAGCTTTTTCAGACCGAGGTGCGCATCCATGGCAGCGGGCGCACCGACGCCGGCGTGCACGCGCGCGGGCAGGTTTTCCATTTCGACGCGACCTGGCGGCATGGCCCGGACCGGCTGCTCGCGGCGCTGCGCGGGGGCCTGCCGCCCTCGATCCAGGTGCAAAGTGCGGAGCCGGTGACGCACGAGTTTCACGCCCGTTACTCGGCGGTTGGTAAGATTTATCATTACCACCTCATCCACGGCGCGTGGGCGGACCCTTTTGAGCATGCCTACACCTGGTCGGTGCCCAAGGCGCTCGATGTGGGGGCGATGCGCGCGGCCGCCGAGGTGCTCCGCGGGCGGCATGATTTTCGGGCTTTCTCGGCTTTCGGCGGCGAGGAGCGGGAAAACACCGTGCGCACCCTGGCGCGGCTCGACCTGATCGAGAACGGCCCGCGCCTGCGCATCGAGGCGGAGGCGGAGGGCTTTCTCTACAAGATGGTGCGCAGCCTCGTGGGCGCGCTGGTCTATGCCGGCATGGGCAAGCTCACGCCGGAGCGTATCGCCGCGCTGCTCGAGCTGCGCGAGCGCACCGCCGAGGTGGAGACGGCCCCTCCGCAGGGCTTGTTTCTCAGGCAGGTCCACTACCCGGAGACGGCGGCCGGGGCGGAGGCTGCACGATGAAAGAGCGGGGCGGCTGGCGGGGGCTGGGGCGGGCGCTGTGCGATGTGATTTTCCCTCCTTCCTGTCTGCACTGCGGCGGCCTGGTGACCGAGGCGAGTCCCTTGCGCCATGTCTGCGCGGTCTGTGAACCGCTCATCCTGCGGGTGGAGCCGCCGGCCTGCCCGTGTTGCGGTCATCCCTATTTTGGCGAGACGATCGGCGAGCGGCTTTGCGTGCATTGCGAGGGTCTGGCGCCGGAGTTTCACGAGGGCCGCACGGCGGTGCTGTTTCGCGGCCCGGCGCGGGCTCTCGTCCACACGTTGAAATACCGGCACGGGCTCTTCGTGCTCGAGGATATGGCGGAACTGATCGCGACCAGTCCGCATGCTGCGGATTTTTTGCGCGGGGCCACGCTGGTGCCGGTGCCCCTGCATCCGCGCAAGGAGCGGGAGCGCGGCTACAACCAATCGCGAGAGCTGGCGCAGGCGGTGGCGGCCCGGCTCGGGGCGGGCACCGGGGTAGCCGGGCTATTGCGGCGGGTCGCGGATACCCAGACGCAAACCAATCTCGATCGCGACCAGCGGCGGGCGAACCTCAAAAACGCGTTTGCGCTGGCGCCGGGTGTCGTCATTACCTCGGACTCTCGGTATGTGCTCCTGGATGATGTTTTTACCACTGGTTCGACCCTTAATGCCTGCGCGGCGGTGCTGCGCCGGGCGGGTGCGGTGAACGTGGATGTCTGCACTTTTGGCCACGGTTAACCGGTCTCTGCCTCTCTAATCCTTTTGCGTCTATGTCGTTGTTCAGCCCGCCCAAGTATTCCACTGTTGTTATCAAGCGTAAGGACATCCCCAAGGGTCTTTACGCGAAGTGTCCCCTGTCCGGGGAGACGATTTTCACCCAGGAACTGGAGGCCAACCAGATGGTGGTGCCGCGCAGTGGTTATCATTTCCCCATCGGGGCCCGCGGGCGGATCCAGGCCTTGTTTGATGCGGAGACTTTCGAGGAGCACGATGCCTCGGTGCGGTCGGCGGATCCTTTGAAGTTTGTGGACTCGGCCCCCTATCCCGAGCGCATCAAAAAATACGAGCGCGACAGCGGCCTGCCCGAAGCGGTCATTTGCGGCACGGGCAAGATCCACGGCATCAAGGTTTCCGTGGCGGTGATGGATTTCCGTTTTTGCGGCGGCGCGATGGGCTCGGCGGTGGGAGAGAAGATCACCCGCGCGATCGAGCGGGCGCTGGCGGAAAAGATCCCCTGCCTAATTTTCTCGGCCTCGGGTGGCGCGCGCATGCAGGAGGGCATTTTCTCGCTTATGCAAATGGCCAAGACCAGCGCCGCGCTCGGCCGTCTGGCGCAGGCCGGTCTGCCCTATATTTCCATCCTTACCCATCCGACGATGGGCGGCGTGACCGCCAGCTTCGCGGTGCTGGGCGACGTCAATATCGCCGAGCCCGGCGCGTTGATCGGTTTTGCCGGGGCGCGCGTGATCAAGGACACGGTTAAGCAGACCCTGCCGGCGGGTTTCCAGACCGCCGAGTTCTTGGAGAAAAAAGGCCTCATCGACCTCATCGTGCCGCGCCTTGAGATGCGCGACACCCTCCGCACCGTCTTGGGCGCGCTCCACCTGCGCAAGGCCCCGGCTTCGGCGGGTTAAACAAGACGGGTGGATCGGCGCGGTTCGCCCAAGTTTCCCTCGCATCCGTGAGCAAGGAGGCCTCCTGGGGTGACGCGGCGGACTATGCCGCAATCTGCGAGCGGCTCTACGCGCTCAAGGCTGGCGGTGTTTCCTTTGGCATCGACCGCATGCAGGCCTTTGCCGCTTTGCTCGGCCATCCGGAGCGCGCCACGCCGGCGCTGCACGTGGCGGGCACCAACGGCAAGGGGTCGGTCGCAGCTATGCTGGACTCCATCTTGCGCGCGGCCGGCCGGCGCACCGGGCTCTACACCTCGCCCCATCTGGTGCGGCTCGGGGAACGCGTGCGCGTGGATGGTGTGGCGCTCACCGAGGCGGAGATCGTGGCCTACGTGGCCGAGTTGCTGCCGAAGGCGGCGGAGCTGGAGCAGGCCACGCCTGGGGAGGCCCCGAGTTTCTTTGAGCTGATGACCGCGATGGCGTTTCTGCAGTTCCAACGGAAAAACTGTGCGGCGGCGGTGGTGGAAGTGGGTTTGGGCGGCCGGCTGGATGCGACCAATATCCTCGCACCCGAGGTTGCGGTGATCACCAGCATCGGCTTCGACCACTGCGAGCTCCTCGGCGACACTCTTGCGGCCATCGCGGGCGAGAAAGCCGGGATCATCAAGCCGGGCGTGCCGGTGGTCATGGGCCTGCTCCCGCAAGAAGCCGAGGCCGTGGTGCGCCGGGTGGCGGCGGCGCGGGGCGCACCGCTCACGGCGGTGCGGGATGTTTTTGGTGGGGACGTGGAAACCTATCCGCGGTCGTCGCTCGAGGGCGATTACCAGCGGCTCAATGCGGCGACTGCCACGCTGGCGGCGCGGGTGGTGGCGGGGCGTTTCGGGCTCACCGAGGCGCACATCCAAGACGGCCTTGCCCGGGTCGCGTGGCCGGGGCGCTGGCAGCGGTCGCGGCTGGCCGACGGACGGCTCCTCGTGCTCGACGCTTCGCATAATCCCGAGGGGGCGGTCGTGCTGGACGGCCTGCTGGGCAAACTGGTCGCGGAGACCGGCCGGCGGCCGGTGGTGGTGACTGGAGTGCTCGGTGCGGCGCGGGCGCGGCCCTTGCTCGCGGTGATCGGACGCCACGCCCGGGAGATCCATCTGGCGCGGCCGCAACAGGCCCGGGCCTCGAGCTTCGAGGAGTTGGAGGCGCTGGTGCCGGCGGAATTCTTTTCGCGCGGCGGGCGGGTGCTGCGCGGCGAGGTGGCCGGGCTTTTCCCGGGGCCGGGTTGTTGCGCGGTCGGCGCGCCGGGGCCGGCTGGCGACGTCGTGGTCGTGACGGGGTCGATCTACCTGCTCGGCGAGGTCCTCGCCCGCCTCGAGCCGGAGCGCGGCGCGGGCGAGCAGCGGCTGCAGGATTTTTAACCCGGCCCGGTCCGGGCGCCGGTCGGGCCGAAAAGGGTGGGGCGGCGGCTTACTTGAGCACTTGTTCGGTCGCGGCGTCGAAGAGGTGGGCGGCGCCGATCTTGAGCGTGACCTTGACCGCCTGGCCGACCTCGAAGCGGTCGGTGGGGCGCACGCGGGCGATGAAGCTGGTGGCGCCGGTGCCGAGGTAGAGGAAGGTCTCGGCTCCCATGGGCTCGGAGACCTCGACCTTCACCTCGATGGTGTGCGCCGGATCGGCCCGCTCCAAACCGAGGGTGTCCTGCACGTCTTCGGGGCGGATGCCGAAGACAACCTCGCGGTCGAGGTGCCCGGCGCCCTTGGCGGAAAGGGCGGCGTCGAGGGTGATGCGCACGGGGGTGGCGGCGGCGTTGGTCTCGACAAAATCGAGCAGACCGGCCGAGGCGGAACGGTGCAGGCGGCCTTTGAAAAAGTTCATCGGCGGGCTGCCGATGAAGCCGGCGACGAAAATATTTTCCGGACGGTTGTAGAGATCGAGGGGGGCATCGACCTGCATGATGCGGCCGTCCTTCATCACGCAGATGCGGTCGCCCATGGTCATGGCCTCGACCTGGTCGTGCGTGACATAGATCATGGTCGCACCGAGGCGCGCGTGGAGCTTGGAGATCTCGGTGCGGGTGGAGACGCGCATCTTTGCGTCGAGGTTGGAAAGAGGCTCGTCGAAGAGGAAGACCTTCGGTTTGCGCACGATGGCGCGGCCGACGGCGACGCGCTGGCGCTGGCCGCCGGAGAGGGCCTTGGGCTTGCGATCGAGGTAGGGGTCTAGGCCTAGCATGGCGGAGGCCTCGCGCACGCGGGCGTCGATCTCGGCCTTGGGGAACTTCCGCAGCTTCAGGCCGAAGGCCATGTTCTCGTAGACCGACATGTGCGGGTAGAGCGCGTAGTTCTGGAAAACCATGGCGATGTCCCGGTCTTTGGGCAGGACGTTGTTAACCACCACATCGTCGATGGCGATGGTGCCGCCGGTGATCTCTTCGAGTCCGGCGATCATGCGCAGGGTGGTGGATTTGCCGCAGCCGGACGGGCCGACGAGGACCATGAATTCGCGGTCCCGGATTTCGAGGTTGATGCCGTGGACGACTTTGATGCCGGGGCCTTTGTTTTCGGCGTAGGATTTTTCCAGGTTGGAGATGACGACGGTAGCCATGGGGTAGGAACGGAGGGGTGGGCGGACGGGTTGCCGTGATGGGGATTTACGGGGAGCGGGTCACGGGCACCGCCCTCCGGTTAAAGAGAGAGGACAATCCCGGGCCTCGGGGCGGAGTCAACGCTGGGCGGGGCTGGCGACCGGGCGGGGTGGATTTCCAAGAAATTTGCATTGCCCGCGTCTTTCGGCCGTGGATACGTCTGAACCTTGGAGACGATCTTCTCTTTTTTTCCCCCCGCACCTTAACCCAACATGGCCAAAAAAACCGCTCCCGCTCCTTCTCCGCTCACCTTCGACCTCCCGGTCTCGCTCCTCAACAAGATGGAGACGCAACGCAAAAAGCTGGGTCTGGCCTCCACCTCGGAGGTGGTGCGTTATGCGCTGGGTGAATTCGACCTCTCGAAATTCCGGGCTGATACCGAGGAGCGTAGGCAGATCTCGGTGCGTTTAGCGGCGGCGGACAAGGCCACCCTCGTGAAGGCCTCCAAGAAGCAGAAGGTCAGCCTCGGTGAGATCCTGCGCGCGGCGCTGGAGGCGTTGCCCGAAAAGAAAGCCTCGGACAAAAAGAGCCCGGCCAAAAAAGGTGTCGCCAAAAAGTCCAAAAAGTGATGACCGAGCGCGGTCGATGGGCCCGGTGACTTAGCCGGCAGCCCGGCCCAGAACGGGCTGGCCGCAATCCGCCACCGGTTTCCCAGTATCTTTCCTTTTCCCTACTCTACCTTCCTCCATGAGCACCGCCCCCGCCGCCCTCTCCACCTGGGCTCGTAATATCTCGCCCTCACCTACCCTGGCGGTTGACGCCAAGGCCAAGGCCCTGGCCGCCGCCGGGGAGGACGTTTGTGGCTTCGCCGCGGGCGAGCCCGACTTTGATACGCCCGACCATATCAAGGAGGCCTGCATCGCGGCCCTGCAGGCCGGCAAGACCAAGTATGCTCCCACGCCTGGCATCGAGCCGTTGCGCCAGGCGCTGGCGGACAAGTATCGCGACGACTACGGTCTGGCGGTCGCGCCCTCCCAGGTCATCGTCTCGCCGGGCGGCAAGTTCTCCTGCTACCTCGCCATCCTCGCCACCTGTTCGCCGGGCGATGAGGTGATCATCCCCGCGCCTTACTGGGTGAGTTACCCCGAGATGGTGAAGCTCGCCGGCGCGCGCCCGGTGGTGGTGCTG
>Ga0247831_1007756_pt1 | contig 11760 bp, 9 predicted proteins | sample LaCruzMarch2015__9_FD_192406 | JGI IMG/M metagenome (GOLD analysis project Ga0247831, IMG submission 192406) | Freshwater microbial communities from meromictic Lake La Cruz, Castile-La Mancha, Spain - LaCruzMarch2015_1m | ecosystem: Environmental > Aquatic > Freshwater > Lake | place: Spain...
CTTTAAGTTCAGAGCCAAAAAGGAAAGAATCACCTTGCCAACCGTAGTATAGCGGCTTTTCACCAAAACGATCTCTGGCGAGGAATAATTTTTTCTCCACTTTATCCCATAAGGCAAGAGAAAACATCCCGGTAGTTAACTTCAAAGCCCTTTCTAAACCAAGCGCGCTAATCATTTCAATAAGCGTTTCCGTGTCAGAACTCCCCTTCCAGGAGACTGCAAACCCACTTTCAGCTAAGACCTTTCTACAAGATAAATGGTTGTAAATCTCGCCATTATATATCAAGACAAACCGACCATTTGCAGAGAACATTGGCTGGCTACCTGCGTTTGATAGTTCTAGGATAGAGAGCCTTTGATGACCGAAAGAAATACCCGATAAAGAATCCTGCCAGAGGGTTGATTCATCAGGCCCTCTGTGTTCCAAGGTCCTAGTCATCTTCTGTAATGTACTTTCATTAAGGAAAGTTGAGGATAAAACTCCTACGAAACCACACATTATTTATTGGATTTATATCCCTTTACCACCCAATAAGGTGGATCTGGTGAAAACTCAATATTAATTAGTCCAGCTTTAGAAAGCATTTCCCTAATTTCTAATTTAGAAAATCGTTGTTCAATTTTAGTACCAAATCTATCCAAAGCATCATTTTTCATTGTGTAGATAGTTGCATTTTTGTAATAATTAAGTGGAAAATTTTTAGTATCAATACCATACTTATTCAGAAATTTGGATAACCTTGATAATGGATAGTAAATGAAAAATGCAATAGCATTACAAATAATTAGTTTTATCCTAAATGGTAATTTGGAAATTAAAATTCTAAGAAAATCCGTTAATTTCCATATCATTTTATACCATAATGGTTTGTTATCAAAAGAAAAATAAAGGTAAAGTAAAAAGGGTGAACCAACTTTCAAAACTCTAACAGCCGACTTAATTCCACCTAAAGTATCTTGAATATGATGTAAAACTCCTAATGAAAAACCAAAATCAAAGAAATTATCTTCAAATGCCAGATTATTAGAATCATAATCATAAAAATAAACATTTTGAAAATTTATTAAATTTTGTCTGGCAATTTCTAATGCTTCTTTACTGGGATCGATACAATATAATGTACCAACTTTATCAGCTACAAAACGACTCCATCGACCGGAACCACAGCCTAAATCAAACACTCTTGAATTTATCGGAAGTGCATCAAAATCTATTAACGAGAAATAATCATTATAATATTTAGATAGAGCTTCATTTGATATATCAAGATGATTAAAATATTTCCATTCTTCCCCGAAGTTTATAATTGTATCCTCTTTTAGTTTATTGAGCATAGTAAAAAGTTAATTGAAAATAAAATCACACACTATTAAAGAATAAATATAAATTTCAGTTTTCCAAAACTTTACCATTATATAAATTAATATATTGATTTACTGTATTTTGTAATGAATAGGATTTTATAATTTTATTTCTAGCTAAAGATCCCATATTTTTAGTTATTTCCAAATTTTCTATACAATGAGTAATTTTACTAACTAAGGCATCTAAATCATCCACAGGAATAATAAAACCTACGTCTTGTAGCAAAGCAGATGCTTCGCCAACATTAGTTGAAATACAACATAATTCACAAGACATAGCTTCTCCTAAAACATTTGGAAAGCCTTCCGAAACTGAACATAAAGTAAATAAATCAAATATTGAATAATATTTATTAATATCATTCTTTTGATTTAGCAAAATAATCTGGTTATTTGGAATCCTATCAAATATTAGCTTTTCAAATTTATTAAAATCATTTTCCTTGTGTCCAATAATAACTAATTTCGAATTCGGAAAGTTAATTGCAATTATTTCGAATGCTTTTAGTAATAAGATAATATTCTTCATGGGATGATATCTCCCAACATAACCAATTAGGAAATCTAAATTTTCTATTCCAAGATTTTCTCTTTTTAATTTTCTAAAGGATAAATCTCGAACCCAATAATTTGAATCAAAACCATTTGGTATAAATATGAATGAATCAATATGAAAACCAAAATTTTGTAATTGAATTTTAGAAATATTAGAATTAATAATTATTTTTTTAGGTATTCTAGAAAAAAAAATATTAAATAAGAATAAAAATTTAGTATAAAATAAATCATTTTTATTTTTATAAAAAGATTGTCTAATATTCCAGTATATAATTGGTTTAAAATTCAAAATTAATAAAGCTAAAATAGAGGCAAAATTGCCATGATTCATCCATCCCTGAATAATATTTGGAGATATTTTCTTTAAAACAGTAATGAACTTAATTAATGATTTAACAAAATGCCAGGAACTAAAATTAATATGATAAATCTCTAACCCAATTTCCTCTATTTTTTGACTATAATAACCTCTGTTGCCTAAACATATAACATACTGTTTAAAATTATCATTAAGTGATGAATTACAAATATTAAAAAGCGAACGTTCCGCGCCTCCAACCTGAAGACCAGAAATTATATGAACAATTTTTTTCAAAATCTAAATAAATTGCTAACTAAACGGCTCTTGTTAATATGCTTAAGAAAAATAACAAAATTAAATAATATAATCGGAATTACAATATTAAACTGTCTATTTGAAGCACTTAAAATCAATGTAAGACTAATGTAAAAATAAAAAAGCAAATTAAGGAACAGAAAGCTAGAGTTAATTCTCTTGAAAAAAACTAAAAATAATATAAAATTAATAATCATAATGATTAAAACAAATGAATTTATCATAATTCGTATAATTGTCGACTCTCGTTGCAAAGAATATGAAAATGGAAAATTAAATAATAATCTGCTAAAATTTGAGCCTATATTCTTTAAAAATTTAATGGGCTCGTTTATGATATTTTCAAATGCTATCTTTTTATAAGCTAAATCTTGCCTTACCTTTGGAAGTGATTCAATATACTTAATATCATTCTGATGATTTTTTCTAATTAAATCACTATTACAGAAGTTGGCATAATAACCATTACAGTTAGCTGTAAATGAATTATTATTCCAATCGCCATATTCTCCTTCATGTGGTGTACTCATCCAATATAACAAATTTCCACCAGAATTACCCCAATAAAAATAATTTCCAGTTAATGAATTAGTATAGTAGAGATATGGAGAATTGATTAGTAATGCTAAAAATAAAATATAAATAGATTTATAATTTTTTGTTGTTTTAAGCGCAATAAATGAATATAAAAAAATCATACATAAAATTACATACCCAAAGATTACTTTTGTTAATGCAAGATATCCTAACAAAAAACCGAGTATTAATAAATAAATTAATTTATAAGTTTTATGGATTAATACTAAGAAGTAAATAATTAGTGTGACTAATAAAACTGAAAAACTTTCACTTAATATCATTGGCATTTCTTGATACGCCATGAAATTAAATCCCCAAAAAATAGCAAAAAAAATAGCAAAAAACGAGTTAGACATCTTTTTTATTGAAAAATATAAAAACATAACAGATAAAAACTGAAAAATAGCATTACTTAGAGTTATTAATATAAACGGTATATTAAAAATTAAAAAAAATACTACTATCATTGGATAACCAGGACCCTGCCATAAATTTATATCCGGAGACTCTGGAGAATAATAGCCATTTATAAGATTATTAGCAAAATATATATAACTTTGTTCGTCACCTTCCATACTATCCTTGTGCAATCGAAATACAAGTGCAAAGTAAAATGGTAAAAATAAATAAAGTAAAATCTGTGGTTTATTAGTAAAAAAACTAATAATTTTATTTTTAATACTCATAAATTCTATTAAAATAGTGTTAGTCAATTTTTAATCTTTTAAATTTATTCTTTTCAGCTTCAGGAATTTTATAAAAAAACTGATACCCAAATTTACTAACCAGTGGATTCTTGTAATTATTCGTTAAATATAGATATATACTTCCCTCAATCAGAATCTCACTACCTCTCTTATGTTCTCCTAATAATTCAAAAGACTTCGTTATTTGATTTTCACGCTTGTACTTATAATTATTAATTCTATTGATCAAAAGGAAAGAATTTGAAATTATTACGATTATGAAAATAATTTTATTGAATAGAAACTGCCTTCTTAATTCACTTTTAATTAATATTAAATAAAATATTGGAAATGAAATTAGAAAATAATGTTGATAAGTTTTAATCAATGTTGGAATTAGAGAGATTATCAACATAATCAATAAAAGTATAATATCTTTATTAAATTTGAAACTCATAAAATATAGTATCAATAAGGAGAATAGTACTTTTCCTCCAATTAGATACTCAAATAGACCTACTTCAAATGTTGAACCATTAAAATCATATTGACTTCCAGAAAGTTGGATAATCAAATATTCTAAAGATACTCCATATAAAACAGTCATACCGGTAATAAAAAGAAATTGAGGTATTAAAAAACCCAAAGAAAAAAGGAATAAAGTTTTATAGGTTAAAAGATTTTCATAATATATTAAAAGTAAAAAAATTGGATAATAAACATAACCATATTGTTTACTTAAAACTGCAAATCCAATAAAAAGTCCACTTAAAATAAAACGACTCTTGTATAGAGACAATAATCCACAAAAAGTAAATAATAATAGATATGGTTCTAAAATAAATTCAAAACCATCAGCACAAAATACAGTTAGAAGAAATAATAGAGAAGTAAAAATTGATTCACTTATATTTTTTCTAAACATATTACATAAAAAAAACAGACTAACGGAACTTAATAAAATTATAAAAAACTGAAATAAAATAAAATATATATACTCAAACCCAAATATTTTAAATATAATTGAATTAACATAAATGACTAAAGGCACATACGAACAATATATATCATCATACAAAGAATTACCTTCTGCAATATCCCTCGCAAATGATAAATAGACTGGAGCATCAGTGCTAATCCAATAGTTAGTTAAATAAAAAAAACTAACTAATAACAGAACACATAATATTAAAATACTTTCAAATTTAAATACTTTAGCTTTCATTTTTTTAGATTAATTTTCCTTTTTTATAATACAAATAACACTAAGACCAAAAAAACTATTAAAAAAATAATCAATAATTCTAAAAATTGGAACTAGGAAATTATAAGCTTGCATACTTGAATTAGAAATTGATGTTCTTTTTAATATTTTACCAAAAAAGAACCACCCTAAAATCCCAACTCCATTGAAGTAAAAAGATTTAATAATGCTTGTGTTAGGATTATTCATTATTTTTTCCAAAGATCGTCTATTATACCTTCTATAATGCATAAGCTCTTCATCAAAATTATTATATAAAGCTTGAAAAGCTGGTACTAGTATAATTAATTTTCCATTTTTTTTTAATAAACTCAGCATATTTTCAATTGCTAATTTATCCATTTCAATATGTTCAACAACATTTAGCGCGTAAATAGTGTCGAAACTATTTAAATAAAGAGAATAATTTTGCTCGAAATCAACCTTTACAATATCAATACTTACCTTTTTAATTGTCGGAAAATTTAAATTTAAAATTTCTAGATATGATGCCCTTAAATCTGAAGCCGTAATATCATAATTATGCTTGACAAAATAGTTTGTAATATTTCCAATCCCACTTCCAATCTCCAAAATTCGACCCTCACAATATGGGTTAATAACATCATATACCCATTTATTAAATTTATCAGCTTTTGATATCGTAACTAAGGTTTCCTCTCCAATAGGATCAAATTCTTTAAACTCCATTTACTTTATGTTATATTTAAAAATACAAAATAGTGCTCTAAAAGCATCTTTTAAACCAATTTTCTTCCCCTCATTAAATTTTCTGCCATAATAACTTATTCCAACTTCATAAATTCTTACGTTTTTAAGCTTTGAAATTTTAGCAGTTACTTCTGGTTCAAATCCAAACCTCTGTTCTTTTAATTTAATCCCTTTTATAATATCTATTTTAAACATTTTATAACAAGTTTCCATATCAGTTAAATTTAAATTTGTAAACATATTACTTATAAATGTCAATATTTTATTCCCAATTGAATGCCAAAAGAATAAAATCCTATGAGGATTTCCTCCTATAAACCGGCTTCCATAAACAACATCTGCATGACCTAATATAATTGGTTTCAATAATAAATTATACTCCGACGGGTCATATTCTAAATCAGCATCCTGAATTACTAGTATATCACCAGTTGCATCCCTAATTCCAGTATGGATTGCTGCTCCTTTACCTTTATTTGTTTCATGCTTTGAAAGAAGAATAATACTACTTGTATTATTGTCATGAATAAATTTATTAATTACATCTAAACTTCTATCAGTCGAGCAATCATCTACTATAATAATTTCTTTAATCAAATCATTTAACAAATTAACCTCAATAACTTTAGATAAAATTTGTTTTATTGTTAACTCCTCGTTAAAAACAGGAATAACAATAGATAATTTTTCAAACATGTTTATAAATTTTAATTTTAAATAAAGCTTTTAATGTCTATATAAAGTGTTATGATAATTTTCTCTGAAACTTTAGGGTTTAATATAGAATCTTAGAATTCTCTGAGCAAATCATAAGTCAACTCAGCCGTTCTTTTCCAACTGTAGTTATCAAAAATCTCCGCATTTAATTTCAAGTAATTTTCATTATAAGTCATGTAATTGTTTATAAAATTCCTAAATGCTTGTTCAATTGGTTCTAACTCGCCAATCAAATATCCAATATCGTAGGTCGCTATAAATTCTTGCCCAGGAATATTCGTAGTAAAAATAGGTAATTTAGAATAGAAGTATTCTAGCGTCTTAATTGAAGAAACTTCAATATTCCTGTGCCTTTCATACTCATAAAGTACGAGAGCAGCGTCAACCTGGTCATAATACTTTGGTAAATCACTATAATTTATTTCCCCCAAACAATTTATATTCGTTAGCCCTAAACTTTCAATTTTATTTTTCATTAATCCACTTCCTATTAATATAAAATTAATATCCGGGAACTTTTCTGCAAGTTTAGGAATTAAATATGATCCATCCCATGGAGTAAAAGTTCCAACATAAATAATAGATTTTAATTGATGTTTGATTTCATTTTGTTTTAAAAATTGATCCGAAATTCCATTTCTAATAGTAAAAATATTATTTAAAATTTTATACCTCCCCCTAATTGTGTTTTTTATACCATCACTTACGGTAATTATTAATTTTGATTTTTTTAATATTAGTGATTCTTGTAAAAGAAACAGAAAAATTCTCCATTTTTTTGTACGAGCAGAGGTTAGATCCTCAAATGCTAACCCATTAATTTCTACTATAAATTTTCTATTACTTAAAATTAAATATAAAATAGTGAACAAATGGAATGAACTATATCTGATATAAATTAAATCATCGTTTAAAGTATATCTCAGGATATATAAAAATACTCGAAAATCATAAATTATTTGTCTTACGCCCTTAACATCTAATATTTCAATTGAATGATGCCTAAATAAAGGATTTAAAATACATTTTCTCTTCGTCCAACTCGGAGAAATTCCAACAACTGTTATATCTTGATTTATTCTAGCAAAATTATTCCATAATTCTAAAAAATGTATTGCGGGCCCCCAAGAAATACCCAAATCGTTATATGTAATAGTAATTACTCTTTTCATTTTCCCTTTCATTCCCGTACCCCAAAATAAATTACCCCCATCAGAAAACCCAAAACAAACAAGGCCCAAAACCACCGCATCACTGGTTGAATTTCTTTAATTAAAGGATATTCTACTCCTTCGATGATGGTAAAAAGGGGAGTTTGTTGCCGAAGTTCACTCCTTACAATCTCCAGACTGGCTATGGATTCTGAATATAATTTACCAATAAATTCTCCTTCATTACTAAGTAATTGCCCCTCTACCATTGACGCACTATAAGCTGGATTCAAATCAATAGATTGTACCGACTGATTGGCTATGCGTCTTGATTTATTTATCAACAACCTGAGTAAACTATCTTTCCGTTGTTCAATCTGGTTAATGTTATTTTTAATTTCTTTCGTTTGCCCTTCTACATAAAATTGCAAGGTATATTGTAACAATGCTTCCGTAAAATACTTTGCAAATTCTTCGTTTTCAAATCTTCCCGAAAATTGGATGAAATTTGTTCCATCTTCCGCAGGTTTGACTGATAAAAAGGGCTTAATTCTACCTGCTAAGCTCCTTAATGTACTAACCTGTTCTTTATTCAATGATTCATAAGGAACTGATTTCAATGGGAAATCAGGTGCCTTCTCTCCCCCAAGGGCTAAAAATTTTGTTGCAAAAGAAAATGACTCATTACCCGGATAGGGTAATAAAAAAGTCTCTTTAATCATTTTTCCATGCGTCAAAAGTCCCAAAAAGTTTTGAACGGTGTAAAGACCATTCTCGTTATTAGCCTTCTGGCCTAATCCAAGTTGTTGCGCAATAAGGTTATCCTGACTTGGTTGTTTGTTTCCAGAACTTAAGATGAATAATGTATTAGCCGCGTAATAGGTGGGTAGTTGCCTGGCATAAAACCATCCAATAGCACCTAAAAGCAATGCAAAAACTGAAATAAATATCCAGTATTTTTTTATCTGGTTAAACTTTGCCCGTATTTTCTCCTTGAATTCAGGAATACTGATTTCACCCGGATATAGATCGTCGTCCTTTGTTTTCTTTGTCATTCTTATTTTAGTAATTGAACAATACCCAAAATAAAGGTAGAAATACCCGCAATAGTAGAGGAGGCTAATGCTAAATCAGATATGCTAATTTGTTTCTTAACAATTTTTTCAGCTTCATACATTTTAGGTACCATAACCGTCGCTCCAGGTTCAATTTTAGGATAAGAGTTAATGAGTCCTAAAATTTTTCTGGTGGCTAATGCTCTTCCATCAGGATATATAATATACGTCTTGTCCCTTTCAGCGCCATTTCTGAAGCCACCTGCCTGATTAACATAATATTTGGTTCCTTTACCTCCCATAAAATTAATACCAATGGGCTGATAAACTTCCCCATCAATAAGAATTAGTTTATTCACTTTTGGAATAATTAATTTATCTCCATTTTCAAGGAAAATATCAGCATTTGAACCCGGGTTTTTTAAAGCTTGCCTAAGATTAATAGCAACGTCAATCTCCGTTTTATTTAAACTTAACTTTATCTGGTCTTCCACTAACTTTTCATCTTCCTCAATTTTATCCATATTTTCTTTAACATCATTTAGAATCTTGATATTATTTATTTTTCTAACCAATTTTGCTCTGTCTAAATTGGCTTCCGGCAATCCTCCCCCTGCTCTAAGGAATAAACTACTAATTCTATCATCTCTGCGTTGCAAGGCATATTCTCCAGGAAATAAAACTTCTCCCTCAATCTTAACAAATGCCTGCTCCCTGATTTGTGGATTTCGTCGAACAGTTATAACATCATAAGCTCTTAATGATAGGTCACCTTTTTCACCATTTATGATTGTTGAAAGATCAATATTTATGCTTTTTGTCAACTCACTATTTGTCGAAAATAAATTGATACTATCAAGTCTTCTTACTATTTCAATATTAGAAACTGATGCAAATTCGGTTAAGCCCTCCGATAAAACAATCACATCCTGAAGTGATAAACTATCCGCAAAAGGTATAATTCCCGGTTTTTTAACTTCTCCCAATATTGTAACATATCCAATGTCACTCATTTTCTCTTGCGACTGAACATAAATGATATCCCCTGCACTTAAATATATATCCTCTTTGTTCTGATTTGTCAAAGATAGAGATATAGATTCCATTTTCTGATTCAAGCCCTTCCTGTAGATTATAATTCTCTCTTTATAAGCGTCGGAGCTTAATCCACCTGCTAAAAACAACAGATCTTCGAGTTTAATCCCTTCCCTAAAAGGAAACGAACCAGGATTTTGAACCGAACCATTTATGGTAACAGAAGTTTCTTCTTCCAACTCAAAAATACTCTTTATAACCAATTCATCATCTGATTGAAGTAATATATCCTCACTCGCATCCTCTAAAATAGATTTTAAATTCAACTTTAACACAGATTTCCTGTCATTTGCCTCTAAACGAAATAACAAGGCTCTTTCTTGGTAAGCGTCAGGTTTTAATCCTGAGGCCAACTTAATTAAATCCTTTATTGATTTTGTAGTTTCCAAAGAATATGCGCCAGGCCTATAAACAGATCCAGAAACGGTAACTTTATTATTAAATCTATCTAAAACAAATCCAACGGACACTTTATCACCAGGAAGAAGGGAACATATCGAAAAGTTTTCGTTCGTAATATCCATTACAATTTTCTCTTTATCTGTAAATCTCTCTATTTGAACTTGAGATTTATAAGCACCCTCTTTAAAACCTCCTGCATATTGAATCAAATCGGCCAATTTTTCTCCATCAGAAAATTCATACATCATTGGCTTTTTGACTGCTCCACTCATATTCACTATGTTTTCAGCCATTGGAATTCTAATGATATCCCTTTCTTCCAATCTATAATCTTTAGGTAAAATTCCTTTGGTAAGAAAAGGATAAAGATCAATAGTGTCTAAAATTTTATTCCCTCTAATCAGTTCAATATTCCTGAAAGAACCTACATCAGATGGACCTCCACAATCGTACAAAACATTTAAGACAGTGGACAAGGAAGAGACATTATAATGTCCCGGCTTTATAGCTTCTCCGGTTACTAATACTTGAATAGATCTAAATCGAGATAAATAAAGCGAAATTTTAGTCGAGCCAGATATAACCTGAGGATATATTTTAGCAAATAATGATTTAATCTTAAATTTGGCTTCACTCAAACTTAATCCAGAAACAAAGACGGGGCCAATGAGAGTTATTCTTACAAAACCCTCTGTTGAAACAAGTAACTCTTGTTGTCTGTCCTGAACGCCACTTAAATCTAACATTAACCTATCACCGGAACCAAGAATATAATTATCCGGACTTGGCATTCTTATTTCTGGTGTAAAGGAAATTTGATTTTGCAAAAATATTTCTCTTCCAAAAACATTTGATTTTACCGTAAGCTTGCCACTTAACAATTTTGATTTATCCGTTTTATCATTTTGTGGTAATAAATCTGCACCTTCAGAGGTAACCTCTTCCTCTTTTAGGTTTAATTTTTCCCTTCTTTTTGCTAATATTTTTGAATTCAAGGCAGATAATTCACTATCCACCAGTCCTCTTTTTCTTAATTCATCAGTTATTTGAAAATCACTCAGCCCATTATCAATTCCTTTCTCAATCAAGTAGTTAATTTCATTCTCGGGTATAACAGGAACTTCAACCTGGGCAATACCCCAAACTGGAAGTATTAGGATTAAAAAGCAAAAAATATGATGTTGGAAAATGAAATTCTTATTTATCATTTAAGGAGGGTATTCATTTAAAAAAAATTAAGGCTTCGCCTCTCATAAGTCGCAAACATACTATGAAAATAAAATATCTTATTGTTAACCAAATGTTTAACGCCAAAATCAACCTTTAAAAAAACAATTATTAACTGACGCTAAAGTACTATTATTTTCTGAATTAATTCAGAAAGTTCGGAGTCAAAGTAAAAACCGCCGAAAATAACCCAATACAGGTATCATTACGCCCAATAATTTGGGGAGGTACCGCCACAATAATTGTCCGGGAAAAATTTTTACGTTATTTTCCTGACAAGCCAATAAGCATTCTTGATTAATTACCCTCAGGTTTTTTAATGAGAATTTACTCT
>Ga0247831_1007763_pt1 | contig 11750 bp, 12 predicted proteins | sample LaCruzMarch2015__9_FD_192406 | JGI IMG/M metagenome (GOLD analysis project Ga0247831, IMG submission 192406) | Freshwater microbial communities from meromictic Lake La Cruz, Castile-La Mancha, Spain - LaCruzMarch2015_1m | ecosystem: Environmental > Aquatic > Freshwater > Lake | place: Spain...
GAGATCGGCGCGGAGGCCGTTGGGGCGATCACGAAATGTTTTGGCGGGGAAAAGCGAAACTTCGTCAAGCGCGAGGCCGCCTCGTTCGCGAGCGATCAGCACGAGCCGGGCGGCAGGGGCGTCGGCGGTCGGGGTGAGGGTGGCGGACAACTTCACCCAGATATCCCCGGTGATGGAGAAAGTCTGTTCGGCGAGGATGGTGCCGTCGCGGGTTTCGAGGCGGGCGAGGAGGGGAAGCGGGGAGGCCGACTTTTGCCCGTCCCAGCGGCCACCGGCATACAGGCGCCGGGCGAAGAACGACAGCCGGTAGTTTTCGCCGGCGCGCAGGGTGATGCCGTCGAAACCATCGTTGATCAGGGCAACCTCGCCCGCATCACGCACCGAGAGCACGGCGTAGTGGGGATTGTTCGGGTGCAGGGGGAAGGCGCCGTCCACATCGAGTTCGCCTCGCCCGCCTCGCGGGGCCAGTTCCCACGCGGTAAAATTGGTCCATTCGCGCCGCGCCAGCGGGGAGTATTCGAAGGAGCGGTTCTGGATCAGCTCGGCGTAGAGGCCGCCGTCGGCGGAGTAGTTGATGTCCTCGAAAAAAACTCCGACAAGATCGGTGCTGATCGGTTTGCCTGGCGCGTTGGCATCCACTGTGAGGGTGAGGGTGGATATGGCGGGTAACTCCGCCGCAGCAGGAAGGGTTAGCAGGAAAAGAAATGCGAGGTGCAATGGACGGCAGAGCGGGGTATGCATGGGAGAAAGCGAGGGACGAGGGTTACGGCGTTTCGAGGCGCAGGCAGTCATACATCACGTTTTAGAACGGGGCTCCGCCGGCGGTTTGCTCGAGAGTGAGTTCGTGCGGCCCGGCGGGAGCAGGCGCGCGGGGAAGGCCTGGTCCCAGGTCGAATACCGGCCGGGCAAGCCGGCGCGGGCGAGGGCGTTTTCCGAGTTGAAGCACCGTTTTTCGCCGAGCAACGCATCGTCGAGGTGGACGCGCAGGACCGCGTTGTGGGCGGCGGCGAAGGCTAGGCGGTGTTGCCGGCCTTCGTGCCAGTCCAGATAACCGGGCGCGGGCGAGGCCTCAGCCGACAGGTGACCGGCGGGCAAAAGGAACAGCATCCAGAGGGCAGCGCTTCCTCGGACAAGGTTCATCTGGGTGGCGCGCAGTGGCTGGGATAGTCAGCCAAACACTTAGGGGCCGAACTCAAAGGCGGGCGTGCCATCGGGGCGCCACGAGAGCACGGAGGCGCGGGTGTGGCGGTCGGGGTTGTTCAGGGGGTCGCCGACGATGTCGCGGTAGTCACGGGCGTGATACACGAGCACGTCACGTCCGTCGGGGAGGGTGGTGAAGCTGTTGTGGCCGGGGCCGAAGACGCGGGCGGACTCCGAGGACGCGAGCACGGGAGCGGGGGACTTTTTCCAAGAGGCAGGGTCCGTCAGGTCGGTGTTTTCATCGGCGGACAGGAGTCCCATGCAGTAATTCGCGTCGGTGGCGCTGGCGGAGTAGGCGAGCCAGACACGGCCGTGGCGGACGAGGATAGCGGGGCCTTCGTTCACGCGAAAGCCGATGGTTTCCCACGGCAGGTCTGGCTTGGACAAACGCACGGGCTTGCCGCCGAGGGTCCAGGGGTTGGCGAGGGGGGCGAGGAAGAGGCTGGTATTGCCGCCGATGGCAGGGTCGTGCTGGGCCCACACGAGGTAGCGCACCCCGCGGTGCGCGAATGTGGTGGCATCAAGGGAGAAGGTGTCGAGATGGGTCGTGAGGCGGCCCTTTTCAACCCAAGGGCCGGAGAGAGGATCGGCGGCGGCGCACTCGAGCACGTAGATGCGGATGGCCCAGATGTCATCGGCGCGGCCGGCGGCGAAGTAGACATACCATTTGCCGTCGATTTGGTGGAGCTCGGGAGCCCAGATGTGGTGGCTGGCGGGGCCGGAGGCGGGTTTGCTCCAGATCACGACGGGTTTGGCGGCGCCGAGTTCGCCGAGGGTATCGGCCCGGCTTAACTCGATGCGGTCGTATGCGGGCACGGTGGCGGTGAAGAGGTAGCGGCCGTCCTCGGCGCGACAGACCCAGGGGTCGGCGCGTTGGCGCACGAGTGGATTGCTCCAAGTGGTGCTGGCGGGGGCAGCTTGGGTGGTTTCGCTGGAGAAGAGAGGAGAGGCCAAGGCGTTTACGAGAAAGGGAAGGCTGAGGAGGGCGAGGCGGGGCAAGGGGCTGCGCATGGTGGCGGGGGAGGGAGGGGTTAGCGACTGGCGGGGCGTTTCAAGTGAGGCATGAAATGGGAGGTGGTTTCGCGGTCGGCGATGGTTTCGTTGCGGCCCCAACTCAGGGAGGTGGCCTTGCCGAATTTTGAGGCGAATTCGGAGGGGGAAGAGCCGACGCGTTTCTTGAAGAGCCGGCTGAAATGGTAGAGGCTGCCGAAGCCGCATTCGTCTGCGACCTGACCGACGGAAAGCGTGGTCGCAGTGAGCAGCCACTGGGCGTGTTTAATGCGGGCGCGGATCAGATCTTCAATCGGAGAAATGTCGTAGAACTCCCGGTAGAGTCCCATAAACCGCGAGCGGCTGAGGTGAATTTCCCGGGCCATTTCCTCGATGGTCCAAGGGTGATCCAGATTGCCCAGCACGCGGGTCTGGAGTTCCCCGATCAGCACGGCCAACTCGGCCTGCCGACCACTCAGGCGTTTGCGGTCGGCGAGTTCGATATGGCGTTGGAGTTGCAGGAACAGCTGCCGGAGCAGCAGGTCGATCATCTCTCCGTAGTGAGGGTCTTTGCGGTGGATCTCGGTCCGCATCTCGTTGATCAAAGCCGGGACAAATCCGGCCTGCGCGAGACGGAAAACTTGGTTGAGCGGGATGGCGTGGTGTCGGGCGAGGGTCTCGGCGGAGTCGCCCAGGAAATGAATCCAGTTGTCCGAAAGCCCGCAGCCGTCGCCATGGTAGCTTTGATGATGGTCTGGCGTGAAGAGGATGCAGCTGTTGGCCGGGGCGTGGACCGGTCCGTTTTCAAGTGTGACGATGGCGGCTTTGGTGAAGTGGATGAAGAGGAAATCGCCGGTTCCGGGACGATCTATGACGAAGCCTTTTTCATGTTCCCAACCTATACCGAGGCGGGCGATGTAAAGAAGGGTTGATTCAATGGGGGGCATGGGGTGGCTCTGACCATGCGCAAGGAAAGGCGGGGGTCTAGGAGGAATGGCCAAAGGGGAGGGCTCGGCGAATAACTGCCGGTTTTCACTCTCAGTCCGCCCTCTTTTTAACCGAGTTTAGGCAAAAGAACAGGAGGATAAAGCAAGTCTCCAAGCGAGGCAGGCAAGGTGCTCCGAGCCTGACCGGGGGTTATCTGGCTCAGGACTTGAGCAACTCTTCCGCGTGGTGACGGGCGCTCTTGGCGTGGCGGTCGCCGAGCATGCGGGCCAGTTCGCCGATACGGGTGGCGCGTTCGCCGTGGATGGGGGCGATGCGCACGACGGCACGTTCGCCGGACTGGTCTTTTTCCACCAGCAGGTGGTTATCGCCGAGGCCGGCGACTTGAGGCAGGTGAGTGACGCAGAGGACCTGGTGGCCGCGGGCGATGCCGGCCATTTGTTCGCCGACCACGCGGCCGATTTCTCCTCCGACATTGGCATCGACCTCGTCGAAGACCAGCACGGGCACGCCATCGAGGTCGGCCAGCACGGTTTTCAGGGCTAGCATGACGCGGGCGAGTTCGCCGCTGGAGGCGATGCGGGAGAGGGGCAGGGGGGCCTCGCCGACGTTGGGGGAGAAGAGGAACTCGACGGCGCAATCACCTTGGGGGCCGAGGTCGCCGAGTGGGAGGAGGCGCACGAGGAACTCGGCTTTCTTGAAGCCGAGGCGGGCGATGCCGGCGGCTCCGGCTTGGGCGAGGGCTTCGGCGCCTTTGGTGCGGGCGGCCCGCAGGGGCCGGGCGGCGGTGCGGGCGGTGGTCTCGGCGGAGGCGATACGCGTATCGAGACGGGCGAGGGTGCCTTCGAGGTCGCCCTGAATTTCCAAGCGGCGCCTGAGTTCATCTCGGGCGCTGGCCACGGCGGCGACATCCGGGCCGTGGCGGCGTTTGGCGTCGAGCCAGGCGGACATTGATTGGGAAACACGCTCGGCCTGTTCGGGATCGAAGTGAAACTCGCCGCCGAGGCTGCGTAGTTCCTCGGCGAGGTCATTCAGTTCGATGCTGGCGGCGTGGAGCCGCTCGGTCAGCGGGCGGCTGGCGGGGTCGAGTTGTTCCAGCTGGTGGGCTTCGCGGAGAAGGGCTCCGAGGCGGGAGGTAACGCCATCCTCGCCGGCGAGGCCGTTTTCCAGTCCGCCGCAGAGGCGGGTGAGTTCCTGGGCGCGGTTGAGGCGGGAGAAATCGCGTTCGAGGGTGGCGACGGCTTCCTCGGTGAGGTCGAGAGCATCTAGTTTGGCCAACTGGGCTTCGACGAAGGCAGCTTGCTCGGGGGAGAGCCGGGTTTCGCCGGTCAGGCGTTCGCGCTCGGCGAGGAGCTCGCGCCATGCTTGGTAGGCCGCGTGGTAGGCGGCGAGCTCGGCTTCGTCGCGGGCGAAGAGGTCGAGCAACTCGAGTTGACATGATTCCTTCAGCAGGCGGCGGGGTTCGCTCGGTCCGTGGAAATCGATCCAGCGTTCGCCGAGGCGTTGCAGTGCGGAAAGAGTGGCGAGACCGCCGTTGATGGTGATGCGCGGGGCTTTTTCGCGGGGCAGGCTGCGTTTGAGCAGGAGTTGGCCATCTTCGCAGGGCGGCAGGTCGAGCTCGGTTAGCAGGGCGTCGATCGCAGAGGGATCGGGGAAATACAGGGCGGCCTCGACTTCGCAGGCGGCGGCGCCCTGGCGGATGATGGTTTTGTCGGCCCGTTCGCCGGCGAGCAGGCCGAGGGCGCCGAGGAGGATGCTCTTGCCGGCGCCGGTCTCGCCGGTGACGACCGTGAAGCCTGCTTCGAATTCGAGGGAGACTTCCTCCAGCAGGGCGAGGTTTCGGATGCGCAGGGTCTGGAGCATGGCGTGGATGAGGGCGAGTGAGCGACGCGGGCGGGAGGGGGCAAGCGGCTTCTCGGCTTTTGGCATGACGCGGCGCGGGGGCGCGCGGGGGGGGCGTGGAGATTTGCGAGATTTTTTCTTGCGGGGGATGCAGCGGGCGCTCCTTACTCCACCTCCCAAGTTTGCCGGACCCTTAGCTCAGTTGGTTAGAGCGTTTCCTTGACATGGAAGAGGTCACTGGTTCGAGTCCAGTAGGGTCCACCATCTTGTTAAATCAAGTGGGGCAAGGGTTTATCCTAAAATAAACCAGCATGTCGGGTTTTGGGGTTTACGCAGGCGATCAGGTTTCCCCCTTGGGAACCATGACTGGAGGCTTTTGGCGGTTCGGTGCTTTGCCCGCGAGGCTTGGCTTGGGTGCGGGCGGGGTCTTAGTCTTCCGACTCGTCGTCGGATTCCTCCGAGGAGGGGCGGGCCAGTTCTTCGCGGCATTCGCCCATGACGCGCAGCCAGACTTCGCGCAGATCGAAAAGGCGGGGCAGGGCAAGCGCGCGGTAGTAGGCGAGTGCCTGGTTGGCCTCGTTTTCCTCCGCGAGGAGGGCGGCTAGAGTGGCATTCAAATCCCGCAAGGCGCGCTTAAAGAGGCTGATAGCCATGGCGTAGTCGCCAAAATCCAGAGCGGAGACGGCTTGCATGGCCTGGTCCTCGGTGCGGATCAGCGCAGCGTAGTAGCCCAGGGCGAGTTTTTGGGGGATGCGGTCGGCCGAATCGGCCACTTGTTCCCAGCTGCGTTTCAAGCTCAAGAACAAGGCGCGGGTGGCGACGTAAATGGGGTTTTTGTGCAGGGTGTAAGGATCAGATTCGTCGCCGAGATCCATCTCGGATGACTCGTCGTCATTGTCCTCGTCCTCATCCTCGTCATCCCCATCCAGCACGGCCTCGCTAGTCCATTCCTCGACGCCCCAGCCCATTTGCTTCGCGGCTTCGTCCAGGCGCTCGGGTTTGTTCTGAAGTTCCTCGTAAAGAGCCAAATACTTGGCGACGGACTCGTCCTGTTGGCGAAGATAGCGCTCCCAATCGAATTCATTCCAGACCAGTTCACCGCGATCTTCCCAGTCGTTATCGGACGGGTTTTCAGAATTCGTGTTGCCCATTGGTTTTTGAGGGTCGGCGACCCTGATCTGACCATGCTTCACAAAGCACGGAACGCAACGGGAAAAACCCTGTGAAGGGTCTGGAAGGGTGCGTGGCGGGGGGCGGGCGAATACAGGTTGAAATCCTTCAACGTTTTACCCTTTGTGAGAAACTCGCGTCGAAAATTTTTCATGTCTCATTCTGTCGTTCACCTCACGGTTTTTTATTCGGGTCACGTGCAAGGCGTGGGTTTCCGCCAGGCGGTTCTACAAGTGGCTAAAGAGTTTGAGGTGGCGGGGTTTGTGCAAAATTTAGCCGATGGTCGGGTGCTTTTGGAGGTCGAGGGTGCGGCGGAGGCGGTGGACGCGTTTGTCGCGGCGGTGCAGGACCGGATGCATGGTTACGTGAGAAATGTCGAAGTGAGGAAACAAATCCGCGTGGCGCAGTTCCAAGGTTTCGTTTTACGCTGAGCGCTTGCGCTTGGTTTTGGCGTCTATTTTCTTCCTCTTTTACCCTATCCCCTAGTTGTTTACCCGATGAGCCAACCCGTTGCCGCCATATCCATACAAGGTTTGACCAAGGATTTCTCTGTCACGCTGCGCGGGGTGAAGCTCCGGGCGGTGGATGCCTTGAATCTGGAGGTGGCGGAGGGGCAGGTCTATGGTCTGCTGGGGCCGAATGGTTCGGGCAAGTCGACCACGATCAAGATCATCCTCGGCTTGCTGGAAGCGACGGTAGGTGAGGTGCGGGTGTTCGGGGTGCCGGCCAATCAGGTGGAGGCGCGGCGGAATGTCGGATACCTGCCGGAGGCGCCGTATTTTTATCGTTATCTCAGTGGCCGGGAGTTGGTTAAGTTTTATGCTCGGGTGTGCGGGGTATCTGGGAGCAGGCTGGGGACGCGGGTGGATGAGGTGATTGACTGGGTGGGTCTTTCCGGCGCGGCCGACCGGCGGGTCGGGACCTACTCCAAGGGCATGTTGCAACGTATCGGTCTGGCGCAGGCACTGGTGCATGATCCCAAGTTGATCGTGCTGGATGAGCCCACCGCAGGTGTCGATCCGGTGGGTTCGGCGGAGATGTGTGAACTGATCCGCAAGCTCAAGCAGCAGGGTAAAACGGTGCTCATCACTTCTCACCTGCTGGCTCAGATCGAGGATGTGTGTGACCGCGTCGCGATCTTGGATCGGGGCAAGTTGATTGTGGAGGGCTCGGTGCTTGAACTAGTCGGCCAGCGCGATCGGCAGGCCTTGATTGTGGATCCCTTGCCTGAGGCTGATTTGGAGGCGCTGCGGGGCTGGTTGGCGTCGCGCGGGCACAGTTTGAATGCCGTGGAGCAACCGCGCGCGCGGCTGGACCAACTTTTCCTCAGCAAGGTCTCGCGGCCCGGTCGCCCTGGTGGCGCCTCGGCCGGGGTGGGCTCAAACGAAGTGCCACTCGACGCCAAGCCCTGAGGGCCCTGGCGCACCGCGAGCGTTTGCGATCACTATTCACCTAGCTTTTCCTTTTACCCCTTCCCATGAGCGTCGCGTCCGTCCCTTTTTCCTTCTCCCGTCTCAGCTTGATTGCTGGAAACACTTTTTTAGAGGCAGTCCGGCAGAAGCTGTTTAACTTCCTGCTCTTGCTGGCGGTAGGACTGGTCGCCAGCGCGCAGTTTTTCCGTGAGTTTAACTTTGGTTCTTCCGAGTTGAAATTCATCTCCGACTTCGGTTTTGGCGCGCTGATCTTCTTTGGTTCGGCGCTGACCATCGCGACTACTGCGCAGCTTTTTTTCAGTGAAATCGAGAACCGCACCGCCCTTACCCTCCTGGCCAAGCCGCTTTGGCGTGCGGAGTTTGTTTTTGGCAAATTCCTTGGGGTATTTGCGGTGATCGGGGTCTTTTGCGCGCTGACCATCGGGCTGATGATGGCGCTGCTCTGGCACCGTGAGGGGCAACTGATGAACATTCGGCCCGAGGATTTCGCCAACGGCCGCCTGATCGCCTACGGGGACCTGCTGGTGGTGGGCGTCCTGCAGTGGCTCAAATTCGGCGTGCTGGCGGCCATCGTGCTGCTCATCGCGAGTTTCTCCAATACCAACCTCTTCACGGTCGTGACCGGGTTTTTTGTGTTGGTGATCTGTCACTTGCAATATCTTGCCCGTGATGCCTGGGGCAACGTGGACAATGCCGTCCTCGGCTTGGTGGTGCGGGCACTGGGTTTTATTTTCCCCAATTTTCAGCTCTTCAACCTAGCCGATCAAATCGGCCAGGGTTCAGGGGTCTCTCCCGTGGTCGCCTTGCAGGTCGCCGGTTATGCGGTGGCCTACATCGGGGTGATCGGTGGGCTGGCTGTCTATAGCTTCCGTAACCGTGAGATTTAATCCCGCCGCTCTTCGTCCGTTTCGCGCCGGCGCCGTGGTCGTGCTCGGGCTGTTTGCCGCCGGGGTGACCTTGCGTCCGCTGGAGGCTCCCGCTTGGGCCGAGATTCGTGCCGGCCAACCCGCGTTGCGCCTCGAGTCGTTGAAAGACGCCCTTGGCCAGGGGGTGACGGTGGGTTTGCTCGGTGGCTTTCGCGCCATCGTAGCGGACCTTTTTTGGATCCGCACCAACACCATTTGGGAGGACAACGACCTGCCTGGCACGCAGACCTCGATCAAGCTGGTGACCGCGATCGACCCCCGTCCGCTCTATTTTTGGCTCAATGGCAGCCGCATGATCGCCTATGACATGCCCAACTGGCGCATCGACAAGGCTGGTGGCTACGATGCAGTGCCGGAGGCGGTAAGGCTCCGGTTTGATCAGGAGCAGTCCTCCGTCGCGATTAAATACCTGGAAAACGCGTTGGAGTTTCACCCCGGTGAGCCCCTCTTGATCCTCGAGATCGCCAACGTGCACCTTAACCGGCTCAAGGACTTAGAGACGGCGGCCGGTTTTTACCTTGCGGCTTCCCGTCTCCCAGACGCTCCGTTCTACGCGGCGCGCATCTACGCCGAGTTGCTGCGTAAACTCGGCCGAAATGCCGAGGCCTACGCATTTCTCCAGCAACTTTACCCCACCTTGCCGACCGAGGATATCGGCGCGATGTCCAATGTGGTGCTGGACCGCATCCGCGAGCTGGAGGACGATTTGAATATTCCCGAGGCGCAGCGTTTTCAGCCGCCGGCGGCGCCGTCCGCGGCGGCGTCCGCTCCCTGAACGGCCAGCGGGTTTTCTAGCGCAGGCCTTGCCTGCGATTGACACGACGGACTGGTGGGCGGCTTTTTGCTGTTCTCATGAATTCATCGTTCCGGCCGCCCTCCGAGGCGGATGGTTCCGCACCGCCCTCGGCGCCGGTGCCTGCCGCTTTTCCGGGAACCTTTGTCGCGGCCACGCGTCAGAGAGCGGAGGAAATCATGAGCGCAAAATCGCAAGAAGTCGCCTTGGACCGGATTTTGGTGGACCGCTTTCGCAGCGGGGACCCCGCCGCATTCGACGAGATGGTGTCGCGCCACTGGGACCGGATTTATGGCATGGTCCATCAACTCCTGCGTAACCAGCAGGATGCCGAGGAGGTGACCCAGGACGCCTTTATTCGCGCCCACCGTGGCCTTGCGAATTTCCGGGGCGACTCGGCCTTTTCGACCTGGCTCTACCAGATCGCGACCAATCTCGCCCGGAACCGCTACTGGTATTGGTGGCGCCGCAAACGCGATCACACCGTTTCTTTTGACCAACCGGTTAGCGCGGACAACGACACCCCGCTCTCCGAGGTCTTCGTCGGCGAATCCGAATCGCCCGAGGATGTCACCGTGACCCAGGAGCTGGTGGACCGCATTGCCGTGGGCATGGAGAAACTCGGTGCCAAGCACCGCGAGATCCTGATTCTGCGCAACGTGAAGAACCTCTCCTATGAGGAAATTTCCAGCATTCTTGGCATCTCGGTCGGCACGGTGAAGAGCCGTATCGCCCGCGCCCGCGACAGCCTGCGAGAACTGATCGGAGAAGACGACCAATGATAGACGATAAAAAATTCAAGGAACTGCTCAACCTTCACCTCGATCACCGCCTCTCCGCTGAGGAGGCCGCGTTGCTCGAGCGGGCGCTGGCCGCCGACCCGCAGCGCCGCCGCACCTTCCAATCCTACGCGGCCATGCAGCGCGGCTGCGCCGAGCTCTTCCGTCGCTCCTCCTTGGACGCGCCCGCGCCGGACGCCCTAGTCCAAGCCTTGCGCCAGGCCGAGTCCCGCATGGGCCGCCGCTCCGCGCCGGTCGTCGGCTGGCGCACTTGGAGTGTGCCCCTCGGGTTGGCCGCCGCCGTGGCGCTGGTCGTTGCCCGCATCAGTCTGCCGACCACGGCCGTTAAAATCGCCGCCGTTTCGGAAACAGCCACCCCTCTGGTCCAGCCGGTCGTCGCGCCCGCTGCGGTTCTGCTGGCCGAGGCCGCGACGATGCGTCCGCCGGTTCGCTTGACGGAACACCTCACAATGGCCGCCCAGGGCATCAGTCAGGAGCGGGCGAGCGTTGGCGGTTTTTCCCGCTGGTCTGACACCGTCGCGGTCGTGAGTGAAGAGTCCGGCCCCGCCTTGGGTGCCAGTTGGGAGCCAGAGGTCAGCGCCGCGACTTTGTCCGACTGGAATCACGCCGCCTCCACGCCGCGCGCGTTTTCCTCGCGGCCGATCAACGCCTGGTCCGGCCAGTCCGGTTATCAGGTGCAGGCGGCTACTTACACGTTTGAACGCTGATCGCCGCCGGCGATTCAACCCGTCAACGCCCGCTTGATTAACTTTTCCGAGGTCGCCCCGGCGCCTAGGGCGATCTGGGCCCGGCGGACGGCGGCGTCGGCATCGGCCTGCTTGTAGCCCAGTGCGGTGAGCGCGAGGATGGCGTCGCGCAGGGTGGTATCGCCGGATAGCCCCGGGGTGGTTTCTCCAGCCGGGCCGGCCACCGGTGAGAGGCTGCCGCTTGCGCCTACCTTGGCGCGGAGTTCCACCACGAGGCGTTCGGCGGTTTTTTTGCCGATGCCGGGGCACTTTGAAAGGGAGTTTACGTCACCGTCCCGGATCGCGCCTTCGAGCACGGCGAGGGACATCCGGCTCATGATGGTGAGGGCGAGCTTGGGGCCCACGCCGGAGACGGTCTCGATCATGAGGCGAAAAAAATCCCGCTCCGGTGGGGTCGCAAAACCATAGAGCGTCTGGGCTTCCTCGCGGTAAATGACCAGGGTGTGAAGTTTCACCTGGGCGCCCGGCGAGGGCAGCTTTTCGGCGGTGGTCACGGGGATGTTCACCTCGTAGCCGAAGCCGTTCAGCTCGAGGACGGCCCGCAGCGGCGTGCATTCGGTCAGCAGGCCTTGGATGGAGGTGATCATGGGAGAAGGAGGAATGACCAATGACCAATGTCCAATGACCAATGCCAAACCGTGGAGACGCGGCGTTTGGTCGCCTGCGTCATTGGGAATTGGTCATTGGACATTGGTCATTCCTGAGTCTGCGCCCTTAGCGCAGGCTCAGCACGTCTTGCATATCGTAAACGCCGGCGGGGCGGTCGACGACCCAGGCGGCGGCGCGGACGGCGCCGCGGGCGAAAATGCCGCGGTCGGAGGCCTTGTGCACGAGCTCGAGGCGTTCGCCGAGGGCGGCGAACATCACCGTGTGGTCGCCCACCACGTCACCCCCGCGCAGGGCGT
>Ga0247831_1007764_pt1 | contig 11750 bp, 7 predicted proteins | sample LaCruzMarch2015__9_FD_192406 | JGI IMG/M metagenome (GOLD analysis project Ga0247831, IMG submission 192406) | Freshwater microbial communities from meromictic Lake La Cruz, Castile-La Mancha, Spain - LaCruzMarch2015_1m | ecosystem: Environmental > Aquatic > Freshwater > Lake | place: Spain...
ATCAAATTCGATTATTTTTTTGATTATCACCTTTTGTCCTAAGGTTAATTTTACTTCATTTAAGTATGCTAAGAAACTAGTACTATGCTCTAAAACACCAGCAACAATCATTTTCTCTCCAGCTTTAGCTTCTTGCAATGGTTTGGCTTTATTGTTCTCCATTTTGCCATTTTTAGTTGGGATTGGATCACCATGTGGATCAAATTTTGGATGTCCTAAAAATAAGTCTAATCGGTTAATGAGTTCTTCCGACTTTACATGCTCTAATTGTTCAGCCACTTCGTGCACTTCATTCCAACTAAAATTAAGTTTATCTACCAAAAAAACTTCCCACAAACGATGATTTCTTACAATGCTGAGTGCTGCCTTTTTGCCCTTTGGGGTTAGTGTAACACCCTGGTATTTTTGATAATTAATCAACTTTTGTGTTGAAAGCTTTTTAAGCATATCAGTAACAGTGGCAGCTTTAGTTTCAAGTCCTTCGGCAATAGCATTGGTAGAAGCGCCTGCAGGGTACTTTTCACAGAGCTTGTATATACATTTTAAATAATTTTCTTGTATTTGAGATGACATAACAATTATTTTATACAAATATAAATTAAAATTTAGAGGCATCTAAAAAATAATTTTGACATATGTTGTTTTAAGCTAATCTGCCAAATGGCAATCGCCAACCTATGCAACTTGTATTTAACCCAAATTCTGCATTAGAAATTTACTCAAATCATTTTCCTTCAATCTCAAGCACTTACTTCCATTTTGAATTTCAGAGTAGCTCGCTTTTCTTTTAATAAAAATACATCTTGAGCACTTGACATTCTTGCAAAATTTGTTGACCAACGATTCCTCTTGCGTAATTTGGGTTTAATAATCGCAAACATTTTGTGATAGTGTTGTAAAATTATGTTTTGCAAGCTTTTATATCCCGAATGTAAAAACCACTTTGTTTATTTAGCTTACTTTCTTTAGAATAGGAAGGTTGTACCAATTGCATTTATTTTTTAGTTGAACTAAATTATAAATATGCAATGTTTAATACTTTTGAAACTTGCAATCAGCACAATAAGACTTTGCCAAAATTGGACTAAATTGGAGTGAATTCGGTATTACTTTTAAATGTATAAATTGATTAAAAGTTCACTAACTGTATTTAGTGAAATATATCGAAACATCAATTTGATTGAAAAACTTGGAATAATTAATATTAGCCTACCACATACACAAGGGTTTCTATGGCATATTAAGCGGTAATTAATTGACTCAAATTGGTATAAATAAAAAAACCTGTATCATTACTGATACAGGTTTTTTTATTTATTAAATAGTATTATTTGCTATTAAAACCTACTGGACTCCCAACTCGTGTCATTGCACATCGGAAACCTAACCAAGAAGTTGATTGTCTTTCATCAAGAAACCTTCTTGTGCCTGGATTCATCCAATAAGCTCTATCGTGCCAATTGCCACCTTTAAATACATGGGCTTTATCGTTAATCATTGAAGTGATATCTGGACCAGCTTCTGCCATTTTCTTAGAAAAGTACATTCCATTACTTTCTGGGGCAATTGCTTCACCATCACCTGTTGGAGCTGCAGGTGCTTCGCCACCTTCAGCGGGAGCTTCACCACCACCTTCTTCGGCAGCAGCGGCAGTTGCAAGTAAGCTTTTCCAATTTTCCTCATCAACCTGAGAAGAAAAATCACCATCTAAGAAATTAATATTATCCGAACGCTTGTAGTTTCTTCTTTCCGCAAGATTATCAGTTACAGGTTCTACATTTCTGTATTTGATATGACCTAAACTGTCTTTATCTGCAACTGCACCTTCTTCATTTAAAATTTTAGTTTGGAAAACATTTCCTCTAAAAGCTCTAAAATCTGATTTGTCATCATGACTGACAGAACGATATACATCCATTACCCATTCGCTTACATTACCAGCCATATTGTATAAACCATAATCATTTGGCCAATAAGATAAAACCGGAGCCGTGATGTCTGCATTGTCATTTAAGTTACCTGCAGTTCCCATGTTATCTCCTCTTCCTCTTTTAAAGTTAGCCATCATTTTACCGATATCTTGATCCATGTCATTTCTAACATAGTGACCATTCCATGGATACAACTTACGTTTAACAATATCCTCTTCTGTAGTATTGCCTATTAAAGAGTAGGCTGCAAATTCCCATTCAGCTTCTGTTGGGAGTCTGTAACGAGGAAGAATAATTCCATCTTCCATTCTTACCTTTCTTTCACCACTTCCTTTACTGTTTAAATCGGCTTTGTTTTTCTTAACAGTTCCTTCGTACTGACCTACAAGGTAGGCATCAGTATTAAAGTTGTTTTCGTTAACCCAATTATTAGGGTCAAATTCTAAAACACCTTCTCTAATTAAGATAAATTCATTTACACGATCGGTTCTCCAAGCACAAAAATCGTTAGCTTGTAACCAGTTTACGCCCACCACAGGATACTCATGATAAGCTGGATGGCGCAAATAATACTCTACGTAAGGCTCATTAAAAGCCAATCTGTCGCGCCAAACTAAGGTGTCAGGTAAAGCCTTTTTTAAGACCTCCGTATAATCCGTTCCATAAACATTTCTAGTCCAAAATAAGTATTCTAGCCAGTCAATGTTTCTTACTTCGGTTTCATCCATATAAAAGGATGAAACAGTGACCCTTCTGGGTTGGTTGTTCCAATCATACATAACGTCTTGTTCGATACGTCCCATTGAAAAAGTACCACCTTCAATAAGAACTAATCCAGGACCAGTTTCTTGTTCTTGATAAACTACCTTTTCGAATCCTCCATTGTCGGGATTGTTATATTCCCAACCAGTAGAGTTAGAGGTCGGATTTGTACAAGATGCAGCCATAAGCATACTTCCTGCAGAAATAGCCATCATTAATTTCTTGCTTGTTTTCATTGTATTATTTAATGGTGAGCGTAAATTAATTTCCATTGAATTATTTAGAATGTAGGACAATTTATGGTATTAAACTTCTTTCTTTTTACTTTACATTTAAATGTAAATATCATTGATAATTCGTGAGATCCAGCAGATGCGTTACTTAACTTCGAAACAGTAACATCGTATGTATAACCAATCTTGAATTTATCCATTTTAAAACCTATTAATGCAATAATCGCATCTTGATTTCTGTACCATAATCCACCAACTAAGGGGCCTTTAGATACATACAATCCTAAGTTAAGCTGTTGAAAATTTGCTTGTTGTTGGTATACAATATTCGGAGAAATGGTCCAATCATTGAACTGGCTTAGCGGAATAACAGCACCAGCATGTGCAGTTATTTTCCTTGGCAATCTGCTTTTAGCAGCATTAGTAAAACCTTCATAAGGTTGTGTTAAATGGTGCACTGCCACACCACCAAAAAATTTATCGCTAAAGGCTAAGACTCCAGCTGAAAAATCTGCCACACCCCGACTGTTTAATATTGGTGCTTCGGCAGTTTTGTAAATAAATCCATTTCTATCGCTGATTTGATCGCCAAAAGTTAAACTGTTCCAATCTACCTTCTTCTGATAATAGGTAGCTTGCAGTCCTGCACGAATACTGAAAAATCTGTTCACCGGAAACTGATAAGAATAAATTCCACTTGCACCCGTGGTAGTTAAGGCACCGGCACCAGCTCTATCATTCATTACCAAAACACCTAAGCCGCCATTCATATTATCAACTTGTTGATCGTAAGAAGCACTGTAGGTAACAAAATTGCCTGGTATTCCTGGCCATTGATTTCTATAGTTCATTACTACACGAGGGCAACGAGCGGTACCAGCAAAAGCCGGATTAAGATAGAGAGGATTTGCGTAAAACTGGCTAAATTGCGGGTCTTGGGCCATCACATCACTCGATAGAATGATGCAAGTTAAGCCTGTGAAAAGCAATCTAAACAACAAAGTTTTGTTCATTGGTAAACGATTAAAGCTACAATTATACATATTTTTTGAATGTAAAGTTACAAATGACTTGATTTTTTTTATTTCTGTTTTCATTTTAACAATTTTCTCAAAGGTTATTTTGACAATAATTAAATCTAATTTTCGTTATTTCGTCAACAATTTTCAACATTTGCTCTTGATTGAGCGTTTATCACAAAAATTAACTGATCATGCATCTATATAGAAGAATTTTACCTTTAGTTTTATTAATGCTTACGCCATTTGGTGTAAAAACGTTTGCACAAATCAAAAAAGAAAATGTTAAAGCCATTGAAACCAGCAGTAAAGGTGTTGAAACAAAACAAATCAATAAAAAATACGCTCAATCAAATAAAATTAATTGGGATGAACCAGGAATTTATGATGCAGAAGGTGTACAACAATCATATTTAAATTTTGAAGGGATTTCTTTTTCCAATACTAACGGATTGCCCTATTATTCGGCTAAAGCAAAATTGCCAGTTGGATATACCAACGGCAAGGTAAACATTGTAAATTTATCTTTTGAAGCTTTATCCACTCAGGAAGAGCTTATTGCCTCTAAATTTACCACACTAACCAGTTCAATTGAAGTAAATACCAAGCAAGTATTTACTAAGAAAGTTGCCTCTTTGATGTATGATTTTGTGCCCTTACGCAAAAATCCATCTACGGGCAAAATAGAAAAATTAGTAGCATTTGATATTAGTATCAATCCAATTGAAAGTATAAAATCTTCGAACAGAGCAAATACTTATGCTTCATCATCGGTTTTAAAATCAGGTACTTGGTTTAAAGTTGGTATTACAAAAGATGGCATATATAAAATAGATTTTAATTACTTAAAAAACTTAGGCGCAAAACTAGAAGAAATAGACCCTAGAAATATTAAAGTATATGGTAGTGGTGGGTTGCAACTTCCATTTTCGAATAGTGTATCCCGATTTGATGACCTAACTGAATGTGCAATTTATTTTGAAGGAGAATCAGATGGGGTTTTTAATCAGAGCGACTTTGCCATCTTTTATGGCAAAGCACCAAATCTTTGGATCAATGATAACAGTTGTTTAGGTAAGATACATAAATTAAATGATTACACCGACACAAGTTATTATTTTATTAATGTTGATGGCAATGCAGGTAAACGTGTTAATCAGCAAACGTCAGTTACTCAAAATGCAACAGCTGTTGTTAATTCTTTTGACGATTTTGCCTTCTATGAAAATGAGGCTGTGAACGTTGTAAAAAGTGGTAGACAGTGGTTTGGAGAGAACTTTGATGTTGTTACTACCTACAGTTTCCCATTTAATTTTCCTAACATAGATTTTAATGCGCCATCGTATATCAAGGCACAAGTAGCAGCTAGATCGAATCCTGCAGCCACATTTAATGTTAACTGTGGATCTTCCAATTTTAATATTAGTCCTCCGCCGATTGCTTTGCAACCCTATTATGCCGATCCTGTAACTGTAGCAAATGGGTGTCAACAATTTGTTCCCAATGCTTCGCAATTAAATGTTGAAATAAAATTTACCAAATCTTCCTCTTTTAATAGTGGCTATGGTTTACTTGATTTTATTGAATTAAGGGTACGAAGACAATTAAAGATGGCAGGAAATGAAGTAACCTTTAGAGATTTAGTTTCGGCAGGAGCTGGGCAAATTGCTGAATTTAATGTTGCTGATGCATCTATAAGCACGCTTGTTTGGAATATCTCAGATTTGCAAAATGTGAAACAAATTCAAGGTGTATTAAATGGCAGTACCTTTACCTTTAGAGCCAATGCTGATACTGTAATTGATTACATCGCTTTTAATGCGGGAAGTAATGCTATTAAAGAGCCATTCAGCTTTGGAAGTGTTGAGAATCAGGACCTACATGGGTTAGGTTTTTATGATATGGTTATTGTTTCGCATCCGCTTTTTGTTGAGCAGTCGCAACGTTTAGCTGACCTTCATTTTGCCAACGATGGTCTAAAATCGTTGGTTGTTACTCCTCAAAAAATTTATAACGAATTTTCAAGTGGAAATCAAGATGCTACTGCTATAAAGCAATTTCTTATGATGTTTTATAACAGAGCGGTAACTGAACAAGAGCTACCCAAATACTTATTGTTGATGGGTGATGCTTCATTCAAAAATAAAGGGAGAAGCACAGTTGGAAATACAAACTTTGTGGTTTGCTATGAATCAGGTAATGGTATTTCATACATTAACTCCTATGTTTCTGATGATTATTTTGGTTTACTTGATGAGAGTGAGGGAGAAGGCTTAACGGAGCAAATGGATGTGGCAGTTGGAAGAATTCCTGTAAAGTCAAAAGATGAAGCTAAGGCTGTTGTTGATAAAATATATGCCTACATGCAGCCACAGTCCATTGATATTGCTAACCCCTCATTTTGCGGTACTGCTGGGTCGGTATCAAATGGTGATTGGCGAAATGTAATTTGTTTTGTGGCTGATGATGAAGATAACAATTTGCATTTTTCTCAATCGGAACGATTGGCCACCTACGTAGATACAACCTTTCATGATTACAACATCGATAAAATATATATTGATGCTTTTAAACAACAATCTGCTGCGGGAGGAGCTCGTTATCCTGATGTAAACACTGCTATCAATCAAAGAGTTGACAGAGGAGCCTTAATATTAAATTACACAGGTCATGGAGGCGAAACAGGATGGTCGCAAGAAAGAATTTTGGAGGTGAAAGATATCGAATCATGGAACAATGCAAACAGACTACCGCTATTTGTTACTGCAACATGTGAGTTTAGCAGGTTTGACGATCCGGGAAGAACATCTGCTGGTGAAGAAGTGATATTGAGACCAAACGGTGGAGGAATTGGTTTACTTACTACAACAAGATTGGCTTACGCTAACTTTAATGAAACCTTGAATAGAAATTTTTATCAAAGTGTTTTTGTTAGAGATAGTATTACAAAATTATTTCCTAGGGTTGGAGATGTATGTACCACAACCAAGAATAAAACTGCTGCTGTTAGCGCAGGGACAAGCAATCACAGAAATTTTTCATTATTATGTGATCCCGCAGTAAGGCTTAATTTTCCCGATTACAAAGTATATACGCAATCTATCAACGATCAGCCTGTTTCGTTTGGAGGCGACACCTTAAAATCGCTCACCAAAATTACGGTTAAGGGTTACGTGGCAAATCTGTCAGGAGCAAAACTAACGAGTTATAATGGTATTATTTTTCCGACAGTTTATGACAAAGAAACTAAATTGAAAACTCTGGCCAATGATGCACAGCTTTCGAGTGTGCAAAATTTTAAAATGAGAAAAAGCATTATGTATAGAGGAAAAGCCAGTGTTACTAATGGTGAATTTACCTTTTCGTTTGTGGTTCCTAAAGATATAGACTATTCATTTGGGCCAGGTAGAATTAGCTATTATGCTGCTGATGGTGTAAATGATGCTAATGGTTTTAATGAGAGCTTTATTGTTGGTGGTACAAATCCAAATACTCCAATTGATGGCGAAGGACCTAAAATTGAATTATTTATGAACGATAATAAATTTGTGGCAGGTAGCATTACTAATGAAAGTCCTGATTTGTTTGGTGTTTTGTTTGATGATAACGGCATAAACACTGTAGGAAATGGAATTGGGCATGATTTAGTAGCTGTATTGGACGAAAATACCGAAAAGTCTATCATTTTAAATGATTTTTATCAATCTGATTTAAATTCTTATCAAAGTGGAATAGTGCGTTATCCCTTTAACAAGTTGAGTGATGGCCGACATACCCTTACTTTGCGTGCTTGGGATGTATATAACAATTCAAATACTGCCAATACAGATTTTGTTGTTTCCTCTTCGGCTAATTTAGCTTTGCAGCATGTTTTAAATTACCCCAATCCTTTTACTACTTATACAAAGTTTATGTTTGAGCACAATAAGCCATGCGAAACATTGGATGTAAGTATTCAGGTATTTACGGTATCAGGAAGGTTAGTAAAAACTTTAGAAACATTGGTTAAATGTGAAGGATTTAGATCTGAGCAAATAACCTGGGATGGATTAGATGATTTTGGCGACAGGATAGGGCGTGGTGTTTATGTTTACAGATTAAAAGTTACCGCACCTGATGGCTCATGGGCCGACAAGTATGAAAAATTAGTAGTTTTAAAATAAGTGAAGGTTTTATATCGTTTAATTTATAAATTTGCAGTCCTTTAAAGAAAATTTGATGAAAAAACATTTTTGGTTACAGGTCGTTTCTATTACATTATTTTTGATAACGAACCAAGCTAATGCACAAACAAGTTCTACAATAACCGGTCAGGAAGTAAAATTAAATACCATTACCACCTCGGTGCCTTTTTTGTCTATCGGTCCCGACTCTAGGGCAGGAGGCATGGGCGATTGTGGAGCAGCCTCCACACCAGATGTAAACTCTATGCATTGGAATGCTGCTAAGTATGCATTTATAGAAAAGAAAACAGGATTTGCGCTTAACTACACTCCTTGGTTAAGAAGGTTGGTTCCAGATATCAACTTTTCTTATTTAAGTGCTTATCATAAGTTAGATAAGAATCAAGCCATCGCTGGATCTTTGCGTTATTTTTCTTTAGGAGATATTACCTTTACAGATATTAATGGTACTACAATTGGGCAATTTAGGCCAAATGAATTTGCAGTTGATTTGGCTTACAGTAGAAAGTTGAGTTCTAGATTTAGCACAGCACTTGCCTTACGTTATATTTTCTCTAATTTAACAAGTAATATTAATGTTGCTGGAGCAAATACTAAGCCAGGTCAAGCAGTTGCTGCTGATATTAGCGCATTTTACCAGAACAATGAATTAACTTTAGGAAGTAAAAAAGCAACTTATTCTTTTGGCGTAAACATGTCGAATTTGGGTTCAAAAATATCTTACAGTGAAACTGCAGTAAGAGATTTTATTCCGATGAATTTAAAAATTGGGAATAATTTAACCTTAGATTTAGATGATTACAACAAGCTATCTTTTATGGTAGATTTTAATAAATTGTTGGTTCCAACTCCTCCAGAAATATCAAGAGATTCGACAGGAAGTCCTGTTTATGGAGCAGATGGCACACTTCAGTTAAGTGCAGGAAAACCTTCAAATGTTGGCACTGTAGCAGGTTTAACGCAATCGTTTTATGACGCACCAGGTGGTTTTAATGAAGAGTTAAGAGAAGTAATGTGGGCAGTAGGTTTAGAATACTGGTACGATAATTTGTTTGCTTTTCGCACAGGTTATTTTCACGAGGCTGCTTCTAAAGGAAATAGACAATACTTCAACATTGGTGCTGGTTTAAGGTATAATGTTTTTGGTATTGACTTTGCTTATTTGATACCAACTGTGCAGCAAAATCCATTGCAAAATACACTTCGTTTCACACTTACCTTCAATTTTGAATCCTCCCAAGGTGGAGCCAAAGAATCCCCTTCAAACTAATGCAACCTTTTAGAATTGGGTTTGGTTTTGATGTACATCAGTTAAGAGATGGGCATCCCTTTTGGTTAGCAGGCATTCAAGTTCCGCATTTTCAAGGCGCTTATGGTCATTCAGATGCTGATGTTGTGATTCATGCTATTTGTGATGCCTTATTAGGCGCTGCAGCGCTTGGCGATATTGGCAAACATTTTCCTGATACCGATATGCAATTTAAAGGTATTGATAGTAAAATTTTATTGAAAAAGGTAGTTGAATTATTGGGTCAGCATCATTATCAAATAGGAAATATAGATGTTACGTTGGTTTTAGAAAAGCCAAAAATTAAGCCATTTATTGACCAAATGCAATCGACTTTGGCTCAGGTAATGGGTGTTCAAAATGATCAAGTATCTTTAAAAGCAACTACCAACGAAAAGATGGGCTTTGTAGGTCGCGAAGAAGGTGTGGCTGCCCATGCTGTGGCTTTAATTTACAAAAATAATTTGTTGGGTATTTAGATTCTTTCTTTTACCCACATTCTGCATTAGAAATCTGTACAATTACATTTTCCTTCAATCGAAAACAGTTTGGCGAGCATTTGACAATACAGTAAAATATTGTTGATTAATACCGATACAACTTGAAACTAGTACAATAAGGCTTGGCCGCAATTGGACTAAATTGAAAGTGTAATCGGTATAAGTAATTGCCCAAATTTGTTTCAAGGCATTTGTCCCAAACTTTTTTCCGATCGGCATTTAGCAATGTAAGATTTTAAATTATTGGCATAATTTATAAATCACATTGGTATAACTTTTACTGCTTGGCAATTTACGTTTATATTTTTTGCTCGGGTGATGTGCTATTTGAGCAGTTTTTTTTCTAAATTTATTTTGAAAAAATGTTGTATTTTAAGATGCAATATATTGCCCTAAAGCCATCAATTGCACCAATTTTTTTGCCTTCTTCATAAGTTCTTCCATAATAAGAAATACCTACTTCGTAGATTCTAATTTTAGGCACTTTTGATATTTTTGCAGTAACTTCTGGTTCAAATCCAAAGCGTTTTTCTTTCAATTTTAGACTTTTAGCCATGTTCGCATCAAACAATTTGTAGCAAGTTTCCATATCTGTAAGATTAAGATTGGTGAACATATTACTTAAAAAAGTAAGAAATTTATTTCCTATGGTATGCCAAAAGAATAAAATTCTGTGCGGATTTCCACCCATAAATCTTGAACCATAAACAACATCAGCGTATCCATCAACTACTGGTTTAAGTAGGATGTTGAATTCTTCAGGATCATATTCTAAATCGGCATCTTGAACGATTAGAAATTCTCCTGTTGCTAATTCAATACCCTTATGAATTGCCGCTCCTTTTCCTTGATTAACTTGTTGATTGTGTAAACTTATTTGGATTTGATGACCGTATAATTTAATGTAATTTTCGATGGCTTCTTTGGTATTATCCTTTGATGCATCATTAACAATAATCACCTCTTTTTGAATACCATTAATAAGGATTACTTGGCGCACTTTATCAAGAATTAAGTGAATTGTTCTTCCTTCGTTATAGGCAGGAATTATTATAGATAGTTTTTTAATCATGGATGTTTTTTTTCGAGAACAAAAAAAGCAAAAATTGCTGAATAAACGCGCAATTAATTTTGAGCGCGTGCGAAATGCTTTTTTATAAAATCGATTTTGCAAAATCGATTTTCAATATACTGTAATAATTAATACCAATTACACTTTCAATTTAGTCCAATTATGGCATAGGCTTTTTGTATTAATTTCAAGTAGTAACGCCATTAACCATTGCATGTTTATTTTTTAGTTGGCATAAAAAATAAATGCAATTGGTATAATCAAAATATTCAGTAATTTTAAACCTTATTTTGAAAGACTACTACAAAATACTTGATATAGATCGTAATTCAACAGAAATTGAAATCAAGCGCGCCTATCGCAGAATGGCGATGAAATATCATCCTGATGTAAATGATGATTTGGAAGCTACGGCAATATTTAAAGATGTAAATGAAGCTTATCGTACATTAGGGAATGCATCAAAAAAGCGACACTACGATTTTTATTTTACTTCCGGTTCGGAAGTTAAATTGAATGAAAAATATCGACAGGACAAAGGCAGGAAGTATGGAACCGCCTACAGGAGTCAAAATAATAATACGCAGAATAGGGCCAAAACTAATTACAAAAAAAAGGAAGCACGACCTGATTTTAGCAAATTGGAAAATTGGATGTTTGCTAGTTTAGTCATCATAGGGCTGTTTGCTATTTTTCTTTCAATTCGTGATTTATATAACAGTGAAATTGAAGATCTAAATGCATTTACAGGTATTATTTTT
>Ga0247831_1007765_pt1 | contig 11749 bp, 16 predicted proteins | sample LaCruzMarch2015__9_FD_192406 | JGI IMG/M metagenome (GOLD analysis project Ga0247831, IMG submission 192406) | Freshwater microbial communities from meromictic Lake La Cruz, Castile-La Mancha, Spain - LaCruzMarch2015_1m | ecosystem: Environmental > Aquatic > Freshwater > Lake | place: Spain...
GGAATATTATCCAAGTCGAAATCAACGACACCCTTATGACGATCATGCCCACGCTCAATGTAGTACGAGATCGTACGGTTCTCATAGAACTCAAGGTCAGCGTAAAAGCCTTCTTCACGCCAATATAGACCTGCACGCCCCGAAGGAAAAAGCATCGGCTCCGGGCACATCGCTTCACTTGTCATAGCGCAGAGAAATGCACGAGCACCGGTCAGCGACAAAAGTGCAGGTGCTTTAGCACCTTCACCATCCCAATCCGTACCCAGGTGACGCCACCTTAGCAACTCAGCAATGGCGTGCTCTCGCTCCGTTGTCTCCCTGTAGTAAACATCAGAGGTCGGATGATTCTGTCCAACTACGAAAAATTCGCGTTCGGACTCCCTAACTCGGTTTGTGCTACTCGAGTGCGTTGAAGGAGCGCGCGACGCCTCGTTTGCTAAGATACGACTGGACGTGTCAAAGCCGGATGCAGAACTCACCGCACAAGTCGCAACTACAGCCACAGCCATGAAGCTGGCACGAAATGGAGACTGACTAGTACTTTCAAGCTGCATTTGGGGTACCGTTCAAAGCGACTGCTTCCGCAGCATTATCGTTCACCACCTCAGCGAACACATTTTTTAGAAGTGTGTGCAATTCCGGGAAAGCTTGATTAAGTTTCCCCATAGCTTCCGGCAGAGGAATTTCCACCGGAACATAGCCTTGTTGGTTCAACATTTCAGTCACTGTCGTCCCAATCCGAACGACTCTGCGATTTGGCCCCACGCCGGACTCATCGACACAGTCACAATCTACTACTACTAGCCGTTTGACCGATTCATCGGCTTTGACAAACCGACCGGAGTGGCAATGCCAAAGATCTTCCGCATCGAATGTAGAAGGTGATATGTGTGGAGATCCTGCCCTCAACAGAAGATTGGCACGCATTTCGGAAGGGTTTAACTTGATCTTCAATCAAATACACCAATTCCGATGCTGGAGAGCTCATTTTTGCGTGATCTTCAACAGACACAATCTGCGCGTACCGAATAAACGACCAGTCCTCTCCTGAACCTGGCCGATCGCAGTCGCTGATGCCTAACGCACTTGCCAAGGAATGGGCATCAATACAGGCATATCGCTGGGACTTAGATTTAAGATCCTTTGCTACTGCTTCCAAGCGATCCTCTAACTCCATCGCAAGCAACTGTTCCAAGGGATCCGAGTCTTTGGTTGAAGTCTTTCCCATTATTTCCTCTCGTTAAACCTTCATTCGCATTAAATTTCGACACAAATCATCGAAGTAAGACCAGTTCCGGACAAGCTTCCAAACCAGTCCACAAGATTGCGTTCTGTCCATATTTGATACCAAGGTCGCGCGCGCGTTCAAGCTCAAGACCAAAAACCAAAAGACTTTCCTCCCCAGGCCACAAACCAGAAGGATCCTTGCCGAACCCCGGAATGAACTTGGCCCCTAGTGCAACCAGGTCACCCCGAAGGGCATCCTGAGCTGCAATATTCTCTGCCGCCGTGGCAAATTGGCTGAAGGGGTTCCATGCCGTTATGAATGCTGCGCAAGACGCCATTTCAGCAGCCATCAAACGTACCAGGTCACTTGAAACCTCTCCCACAAGCAATTCGAACGACTCAGTAGTCAGGACTGAGTAGTGCGCTGCGCGATAAGCGGCAATCGTAGCCGGGTCAATTTCTGAACTATCCATTGCCTATCCTCAAAAAATTGGCTGCATTTTGGTCATACCTATGATTTCCGTCATTCGCCTGATTTTTCTCCCGCAAGCGCCGATTCAATGATGCTTTCTTGTTCTTTACTAGTCTCTTCAACTGCTTGCAAAGATCGCTCACGCAACAAGACATCAAACGGCCGAGCCATCTTGTTCGGACTATCTGAATTGAATTTGACGTCTTTGAAATTCCAAACCAAGCGGGTGGTCTTTTGTGAATCAGTAAAGGAGACTTCTCCGCCCAAAGCGTCAACACCTGCTGGCATCACAAACGGTTCGCACCAGTTGGTTTCCGCCCAACGCACGCTCTGGCACGATGGCTACCGCTTCATGGGTCGCGTCATCCACCACCGTCAGGCTCTTGATGCTGCGCCCCTCAGCCGTGCGATCAAACACGAAGTCCATGGACCACACCTGGTTGGCGGCTGTTGGGCGCTCCAGGGGATGCCTGTCGGCCAGGGGGATCTTCTTGCGTCTGCGCTTCTTCACCTGCAGACCGGCCTCGGCATACAGGCGGTCCACGCGCTTGTGGTTCACGATCTCACCGGCTTGACGCAGCTTCAGATAGATCATGCCGGAGCCGTATCTGCGATGGCGCTGGGCCAAGGCAATGATCTTCTCCTTGAGCACGCAATTACGGTCAGCACAGGGCTCGTAACGCAGTGCACTGGCGCTCATGCCGATGATGCGCAAGCAGCGTCGTTCACTCAGTCCGCTGCTCATCATGTGGCGCACCAGTTCGCGTCTGGCTGGTGCGCTCACCACTTTTTTCTCAAGGCTTCTTTCGTCACCTCGTTCTCCAGCATCGCCTCGGCCAATAGCCGCTTGAGCCGCCCGTTCTCGGCCTCTAACTCTTTGAGGCGCTTGGCATCTGACACATTCATGCCGCCGATCTTGCTGCGCCAAAGGTAGTAGCTGGCCTCCGAGAAGCCGTGCCGCCTGCAAAGCTCGGCTACCGCCAGGCCCGCTTCGGCTTCGCGCAGGAAGCCAATGATCTGTTCTTCTGTAAATCGCTTTTTCACGTCCAATCTCCTGTCTATGGGATTGGACTCCAAACTTATGTGCTACTCAAATCCGGGGGGACGTCGGCATCATGGAAAAAGGCAAAGAGTTCTATTACGTGTCTATTGGCTCCGTTCTGATTGACGAGCATGAGGCCGTTGGCACGAACGCGCATCCAATGCGGGATACCGTGGTGGCCCATCCAGTTGATCTGGTATTGCGCTCGCAAGTGGGCTATCAAACCCTGCTTATCAAAGACCCCACGATGTTCCATCGTCGCCAGCTCATTCAAAAACTAAAGTGGATGATCGATTCGGCACCAGCCACTTTTGCCAAAACAAATTATTGACCTCATCGCTACTTGCAAGCCAGCTCTCAATCAAACTGGAACGCATACTGCCCCATGGACATCCATCCCATGAACTGCTGACACGTTCACTAAGGCACTCCTCTAATATTTTCAATCGCTCTGTGCGAGAAGCCACACTCTCCCAATCCTCGAATGGCCAAAAAATAAGCAGCGAATCGTTGTCAGCAGAACTTCCTGTCAGTTCAAGTATCTCTGCGGGGGTGGCGAATATTTGAGTGCTTCGAGCTGCATCATTGTCGACATACCGCGTTTGATCTAACAGCCACACCGCCTTTTGAATTCCACGGCGATCAAGATCAACTATGGAATCCATCCATTGCAACGGCGAAAGTCCACCTCGCTCTTGCAATGCGTCAGCCAACGTACGACGTTCCCATTCTCTGGACTTGTACTCAGAAGATTCTGAAAACTCCACGAACGAGCAATAGATTGCACTTATCAACTGGCGGCGGGGGATTTCAATATCGAGTGCATCACCTTCATAAGACGGCACCACTTTGAACTGAACTACACCGTTACCTATTTGTCTCGAAATGAATTTGACAGAACTGCCCTCTTCGTCGATTTCAAAGCTGGACTCTTCCACACCGATCACGACCGACTCAAGCCACGCCAGCATTGAGGGCAATGGTTCGTAGATATGTGACAAATTGATTGTCACATTGAAGTCACCAAAGGCCAAATCCATATGGATCCAACCCGCGTCACAGTCGTGAAACCTGATACGAAAATCCGCCTCATCACCCGACAGATCGTTGGATTGAATTGTCAAATCCTCACTCCGTCAAGAATTTCCAATGATGAAGCGAGGTCCAGTATCTCTTGCGCAGACTGTCCATAGATTGGCCAGTCAATTTTTCCATTCTCTAATTCAAAAATGCTCTGTAAGTTGTGAAAGTAGGACCTCAATGCTGACAACATTTGAATCCGCGAAAACCAATAAATCGAAGTGTCTTCCGGTCCGTCGGATCCATCGTAAGGCGCGTCTTCAGAATACACGTACTGCGGATGCCTCATTTCCCATCCAATCACGTTCCCCTTGTATCTATGCTTCACTTCGACGCCCTGAAACATAGCTCCACAGTCGCGCGGAACACCGCAATGGCATGTGAAAATTTCAAAATGTCCAGGATCTACCAAACTTTTCAACAGCACAGGAACATCGACCGCTTGGCAAGCCTCAACCTGACTCCCATTCACGAGAATCATTGTGCTCACATAAGGGAGCGTGCACACATCGCCTTTTCTTTCCTTCGGTAGAGTCTCAATCTGCATCTCAAATCGATGTCGATACTTGTCCATGACGCCGGAGTGCAGACCTCCAGTCAATTCTGACAGTTCAGACATACTCAATGCGCCTTTGGTACGCAGCAGCTTCAAATGATCGGGGCCACGCTTGCCCTCTAAAAGCGCCCTGGACTCCAGAAATTTGAGCCAGACATCTTCGTCCGCGTAATCTTTCTCAGTGGCATGACCGTAGTCGTTCATGTTCCATACCTCATACCGATAGTCAAATTCAGCCCAGTCATAGAGTGATTCCGTTGCAGAGTCCATCTGCTCTGCATTTGGATCTGCACCGGCATCCAAAAGAATACGGAGCATTTCTGTATCCATGTGTAGAACCGCCGCAAACAATGGGCCAAAACCATCGCCGTTGCGTTGGCAAGGATTCGCTCCAAGCCTTAGAAGTTCGCTGACGACTTCATACTTTGCAATATCTGGCAAAAACTCTAGATCTCTGATTGCCAACTCAAGAATCGATGCGCCAAAGCGATCGACCGCTGACATGTCAAAACCAGCTGCAACTTGAAGTCGAATTCCTTCAATGTTTCCAGCAACAACCGCCTGCATGAATTTAGAAAATCCAGGCGATTCCCCATCGGTCGCAGGTGCCACGATACGTTGGTCTTCGGGGTTTGACATCGCTACTTCAGCTACACCTTCAGTACTCTTAATTCTGGCAATACAACTGCGTAAATTGTCAGATCACTTTTTTGGCTAGCCATTTAAGTTTCCTTCTCTCATGTTGCTCACCTCAGTTAAGCAGCCGTGATTTTGGTCAGAATCTTTTCCATAAAAATCAAGTCGTACTCGTTGTGCCTTACAACTTTTACCCATCCCAACCTAGCCTTTGGAGTCAGCTCACCGTAACTTCTACCTTCGTTCAATTGCGATCGAATGAGTCCGAGAGTCGTCCCAACAATTCCAGTTCCAAATCGCTCTGGAACTTTCAATGCAAACAAGTCACAAAAGTGCGAAAGACTTGCAACGTCGGCGGTCACTCCATACTCATTGCGATACCAAGGCCTCGCGGTACCTAGAGCGTTTCGATAGACCGATGCTAATTGTTTTGATTCCGAGGCTGAAATCACACTTTTCATGACGTAGAGGTCATGCTGGCTCCACGTTACGATGCATCGGCTTTCTTTGAAGGCGCGTTGAATCAGTTCTGACACCTGTTGCTGGTGATCTAAAGCAACAACATATTTGGCTTTAAATTTTTTCTCGCAAATCGAAAACAAGGGCTCAATAATGGCGCCAAAAGTCTCACCATCGACACGCCATCCAAGCAAAGTCGGTGGTTTGTCGATGTTTCCCTCATAGTCCAAGAAGATAGCCCTCTTTATTTGCTGATTGTTTAGACGCTTTACTGTCATGTACCTTCCTTGCGTACATGCCTACGCAGCCGAGCCCTCAAGCGCGAATATGGCGTCTGACCAGGCGCTATCTGTCGTGCCATCAAGCACTTCTTTGATCTTCGATTCCAGCACGTTTTTGGAGCTGCTGACTTGATGTACGGGGGCAGTTGACCGCGTGCCAAACACTTTTGTCAGAAGGCCACCGACTCCTCTTGAAGAAATCCGCGCGTCATCAATTAAGACAGGGTTGTTGAACTCGAACATTACGCGCAAGAAAGACGCAACCACCATCTGTTCAGTGAGGCTATTCCCGAATGTCTTTTCAACGGATATCTCAAGCCATTCCACCACCCATTTATCCAAGGCTATGTCACGTAACCCTTGATAGGTCTTAGGCCATTGCAACTCCGGAGTGGCGCGAAGCCAATTGGAAAGTGATAGCGGTGAATTGCCGGTCTTAGTTTCTTCGTTGTCAAAACTCTTCTGCCGACGGCTAAATCGAATTCCACTGTCCTGCTTCCGCTTAAACATTGGTACGTCAAATGAATCAGCGGAACTTGCACTAGCTCGGCTGTAGCTAACACTCGAATCAACGTCACCCACAGATTGCTTGTTACAAAACATGACCTGTGAATACACTGCCCCCACACTCGCGCTTGCTCCCCAGCCGGCTGGAACCATTTGACTGACTTTATGCAGCGCTGGCATATCCAAAGGCTTTGCTTCTTCAGCCCTTTCATGGATGAGCAAGAAATTCGTGTTTTCCGTAACTAATTGATAGTCAACGGCAAGCTTCGTTGCTACGGTCTGTGTACCCACAAGACCGCCGATTATTTTTGACTTCATCCGGACCGTCGCAGCCATACGAGAGAGACAGTCATTAGAGTCGACATCAACCCTGAACTCGGCGCGACCGATCTCGATAGCTGTTGATTGATCGCCTGCAGTCTTCGCCAATACCTTTACGCTCCCGACTGGTGCACCTTTCAAAAGCGCATAGATATTCAAGGTGTCGCCATCGAAAACAGACGATGGAATGTCTGAAGTCCACTCCGGCGTAACTCCCTCTGGCCATACGACCTGCAGATCAATCAGGCGTGGCGAGCGCAAACGTGCGAACATCCTCAAAATTGCTGGCTCCACTGCTTCTCCAGGCGCTACAAAGTCACAAGCACCGCCAGTGGCCTCTGCAAGGCGACGAAGATGTAGACCACCTCTATGTTCTTATCAGTGGGGTTGCTAAATTGCTGTTCGACGCTGGCCTCGAACAACAACCCCTTGAGGTCACCAGTTACCTTGACGCCTTTGAGCATCACCGGCTCGCCATCGCTTGTTTCAAGGCGTGCGTATTCCATTTCGTTCATTTTTTCGTCCCTTTCATGTCTTCAGTTTTTTGAAATTCCTGCGTACTTCCTTCCGGGTCCGTCCCGCTGTCGGTGGCTTGCGCGTATGCTGCCATCACGCTCTTGACGAACTTGCGCATCTGTTCAGGTGTCAATCCTGCGCGCCCAGGCTCAATGACCACCTCGATTCCATCTGCAACCTTGAGGTGACTACAAACCTCTATGGAGCCGGGTTGAGCAGGTCGGGCTGGAACTGGGGCGTCCTCGCCCTGTAGCAGTTCGCGGATACGCTCAAGCGACACGCCAGCAGCGGTCCACTTCTTGATGAGGAGCAGCTGCTCTAGATGCTTGGCGCCATATCGGGCTGCTCGCGTTTCACCTTCTGGCCGGTCGACTAGCCCGATTTGGACGTAGTACCGAACGTTTCGGGGAGTCAGGTCCGCCAAAACACAAAGGTCTGCGAGTGGGTAGACAGGATATATTGAAGCAATCTTTTCTTTCATGCAGTCAATTAAAACACCTTCGCTGTATAAATGCAAGTAAAAAAATCCGTTCCAAGCCCTGATTTTTATTGCTGAAGTCGACGCTGAGTAGCGCGTTCGGTGCTAATATACGCAATATCATATCCAAACAGCGCACTAAAATGTATGAAAAGTGAGCATCGAACTGGTCCAAGAGTCAATGATCTTCTTCGTGAACTACATCACCGTATCGAAGCAAAAGAGCGCGCTCGGATCAGTCAAGCCGTGATGGCCGGTCGCCTTGGAATTTCAGCGCGAACCTATTTGGAGTATCTACGAGGAACAAATTCTCCGGTGGGAATGCGCGTCATGCTAGATCTCCTATGCATGCTCGATGATCAGTCTGCTATTCAAGTGATCCAACACTGGCGTGACGCGAGACAAATCGACGAAAAATCGGCCCCAGAGGCTACGACATGAAGGTATCTACGCATATGAATCAACTAATCGAGAACGACTCTGTCGCTCCAGACGCAACGTCCAGCCAACCAGAGCCGAAAAAGCGTGGGCGGCCGCGCAAATCAAACATTCAATCTAGCGAAGTCGTTAATCCTAGTGCCCCACTCGAGCCAGCCCCACCCAAAACAGTTGATCCACGCAATGCCCTTAACGAATTAACTTCAACTGAGTGGTTACCTGAGACAGTGTCGGTTTGGAATCAGCGCGGCTTAGGGGCGAATCACCCAGACGCGCAGATTGAGCGCCAGCATCCTGCGCCGTTTTCCTTTACAGATGTAAGTCGAATCGTTCGCTTTTTTACCAAGAGAAATGATGTTGTACTTGATCCGTTCGTTGGTGTTGGGTCAACTCTTAAGGCCTGTGCAGTCGAAGGCCGCAATGGAATTGGATTTGAACTAAATCCTCGATACGCTGAGTTGGCGGAAGAGCGCCTACGAGTCGAAGTAAGAGACATGTTCTCCAGCCTCGTAACTCAGGATGTCCGGGTTGGGGATGCGCGTGAACTGGTCAATGGATTGCCGGACAACTCACTCGACCTTGTCGTGACCAGTCCTCCTTACTGGAACATTCTTCACAAGGTAGACCATAAGGCAAAGCAAGAACGTGAAAATCACGATCTAGACACACGGTACAGCGACGACAAGCGTGATCTCGGCAACATCAATGAATACGAGGCATTTCTCGATGAGCTTGCATCAATCCTTGGAGCGTGTGGGCGCGCATTAAAGCCCAAAAAGCACATGGCGGTAATAGTCAGCGACTTTCGCGACAAGTCACGATTTGTCATGTTTCACGCTGATATAGCAAAGTCGCTTGAAAAATACAAACTTGAGCTACGGGGGCTAACCGTTCTCTACCAACGCCATAAAAGAATATTCCCGTATGGGTATCCATACGCCTACGTTCCAAATATTCATCATCAATACATCATGATTCTGCAAAATATGAAGAAGGCATGAAATGCATAAAATCCCCGCCAATCTCTTAAATACAATCGTAAACGGCGACTGCATCGCAGGGATAAAGGAACTACCAGATAACTGCATTGACCTGATAGTGGCAGACCCGCCGTACAACCTAAACAAGGACTTCGGCGAATGGAAGGAGTCAGCCAAAAAGCATGAGTGGCTTGACTGGTCAAAGCGATGGCTGGATGAGTGCAATCGGGTACTACGACCAGGCGGGAGCATTTTTGTGTACGGCATTCACCACCACTTATGCTGGATTCAGTGCCACATGTATGAGCTGGGGCTGCAGTACCGTCGCCAGATTATTTGGTACTACGAAAACGGCTTTGCCGGATACACCAAATCACTGGCGGCGCACTATGAACCATTGTTGTGGTTTTCCAAGGGAAAAGAATTTACATACCACCCTATTCGGGAGCCATACAAAAGCACGGAACGTTTGAAACACAAGATCACAAAAAATGGAAAGGTCTGGGAACCCCATCCAGAAGGCCGCCTAGCGGGAGACGTGTGGCGCTTCCCCGTTTTGGCTGGCCGAAGATTTAGAGATGAAAAAGTCGACCATCCAACTCAAAAGCCGCTATCGATTTCAAGTCGAATAATTAAGCACTTCACTAATCCTGGAGAACTTGTTCTGATTCCATTTGCAGGAAGTGGTTCAGAATGTGTCGCAGTAAAGGCGAATGGCCGAAACTTTCTTGGGTTCGAACTCAATCCCGATTACATCGCAATTGCGCAGTCGCGGCTATCCACGACTACTTTCAATTCGGCGTCAACTAACGACGATCTTTTTTCTGCACAATGTGAACCTGCTGACGAGTCACCGTACTCAGATGCAGAACTCGCTCGGTAGAAGATTGCTACTTTACTGGTCTGAACGCGCCAGGGTAAGGCTCTGATAATTTTGAGTTACCAATAGCCAGGCAATCGGCAATGTCGATAGTGCCTTTGCCTACGGTAAAGGCGTCATCGTCAAAGCCGTCAAGCCTCACAAAATTCCACAGCATGGCAACTAGAGCACCGATTGTGATCGTACGGCAGCGCAGGCCGAGTACTTTTTCGATATCGCGAATGACTTGGTAGTATTCGGAGCGAACGTTGGGAAACGCCAAAATGATGCTTACAGGATCAATTCCGTCGACCGCATATCCGTAACGCGAGTGGAGTACCGCGACATCTTCGAGAAGTGCCCGTGGAGACTCCAGGACGCCCACACCGGTTTCAATCTCGGCCACAAATGGCCTCTGTTGGCGGGAAAATCCAACTGCATCAATTCGCATGTTGGTATCTCCACGTCGTCGGGTTCGGGCATTTAGCCCAACTTCGTTCAAAAGATTCCTGACCAAGATATTTGTTCGCGCATCCTCAAGAGAACCAACTGTCGCTGAGAGGTTGGCAGCGGCTGGTGCATCTAGCGTTGCGATCTGTCCGCTGCGCTTGACTTTTGGATGCTCTCGCGTCACTGCCGCAGCGACAGTTAATTTTTCAGGATCGCCAGCTTCCACACTCGCGGTCAGACCTTCGATCATGCTGATTGCACCGTAAGGGCATCGGCTTATGCACAATCCGCATCCCATGCAATTGTCGGGAACTACAACTGCGACCATATTCTCGCTATCCCAGATTATCGCCCTCGTCGGGCAAACATCGCGGCTGGGATCGCCTGGAAACGCGTCAAGTGCGCCGAATAACACCAGCTCGGAATCGTCTTTTTCGATGCACGGTGCGTTGCCACAGCCAAGGCAGCTTCCCGCTCCTGCACGCCCATCAGCAAGCATGACCGAAGTGGGCTCACCATGTTCGTAATGGACTTCAATTACCTCAGCGCCATAATGCCGCGTCAACGCGCCCATTGCCCGTTGGCTTTTGTGAACCACAAAATCAGACATCAAGGAACCCCCGCAGTTGGCTAAGTTGTTCCGGGTCAATCGTTACACCGTCGCGCACGGCACGGAGCGCGAGATGGCCAAGGGTTCTCAGATCGATGACGCCAAGACGTAAACCAAATGTATTGAATACATCGTCAATCAAATTAGACATCTCACCCCGCTCATTTGGCAGGCGATTACCAACGACAAGACTGGCTAGCTCGCGTCGGGTATCGAGGCCACCACGCGACAGCAGGATCACTTTGTTTTCGAGCGCCTGCCTAACCGCCTTCGTGGAGAGCATGACTTCTTCAGTGGGCGATTTGATCTCAACCGGCAGAGCATAGTCACCGACCCATACGCAGGCATCCCACCGCTGGTAATTCACACCAGCCCGGGAATAGTCGCTCTTAAACCCGAGTATTTGGAATAGATGCGTTACCAAAGGGTAGAAGGCAGTTTGCGTGTCACCCGCGTGGTTAGCGGCAAATGAAACAGCCGCAGCATCAATCGTTTTGCTGGCATTGAGCAATGTTTTCAATTCTGCACGCAGAGCATTAGGGCCGCTCGCGCCAGCGCCCGCTGACGCCACCATGTTCGGATGAACGAATAGGTGCGCGCGGTCATCGCGTCCATCGGGCGCGGTCGATACTTCTTCACGAACAGCACCATCTTCCACCTGTGAGGTTTGCACTCGAGCAGGAAATACTGCTGCAATATCAACTAAAGAAAGTGACTGGAACGGTGAATACAAAAGATTGCGCCTATCCGCACCCAGTCGCTTTAGTGCCAGTGCCCCGATTGCTTCTGACGCTGAAATACGCACTTCTAGTGGTGCAATATCAAATCCAGAACGTT
>Ga0247831_1007768_pt1 | contig 11742 bp, 7 predicted proteins | sample LaCruzMarch2015__9_FD_192406 | JGI IMG/M metagenome (GOLD analysis project Ga0247831, IMG submission 192406) | Freshwater microbial communities from meromictic Lake La Cruz, Castile-La Mancha, Spain - LaCruzMarch2015_1m | ecosystem: Environmental > Aquatic > Freshwater > Lake | place: Spain...
TATTTAAATATTTATATAAAAATATATTTTTTATTTCTAAAGAATATGTCATTTGATATATAATTTTATATTTTTATAAAATTATATTTTTATCCGAATTTTTATAATTTTATCCGAAATTATAATAGATGAAAAAATAGATTCTTTAAGAGAATCTGGTAAACTAAGTCAAACAAATTATATTATTAATAATTTTTTAGATGAAAAATTTAAATTATTTGACTTTAGTACATATAATAATAAATACTCAAGGAAAGTTGTTAAAAATTATGAATCAATAAATCAAAAATATTTTAATTATATTGTAGGTGGAACAATTAATTTATGTAAAAATTTATTAGATTTAGATTCTTCAATTATTAGAGAAAAAATAGAAGATAGATATCCTTTAATACCAAGATTAAATGATATTAAAGAAAATTTAGAAAAATCTCCTTTCAGATTAGACTATAATCATTTATTATACATATTTTTTTATATAATTCCAAGAACAAGAAGATTTATAGAAATAATCAAAGAAGAAGATATATTTTCAAATAAGTATGGAACTATATCATCGCCAAATATATTATTCATTAAAAAACTTGATTATCATATATACCATCCTTATAATATGCGTAGATTTGTAAAGTATGATAGAATTGAATTAACTTTGAATCAAATTAATAAAATGTCTGATAATATTGTAAAAAGAAAAATAAATATTCGATATTTTACAAGTTTATATAATTTTGGATTTTTTAGTGAAAGATCATATAATCCTTATCTTGAAACAAAATATATGCGTCAATGTTTTCCTATTATAGGACTTAATATAGATAAAATATATTATGTAAAATATACAATAAAACTTGATATTCCAATTGATTTTTTTAATTCTGAAGAAATATTTTGTATTTATAATAAATTAAGAGATACTTCAGATATGAAAATTAGATTCTATACATATAATAATTCTGTTAGAAGATTAGTTTATGGAATTAAAAATAGTAGAGATATTTCATTACATAATTATGGAAGAACAGGATTTTTTAATTTTATTGGAAATGAACCTGATATTTATTATGATAATATTAATACAATATTACTTATTTTATCATATTGTATTAATTTATTAAAATCAAAAGATATAAGAGATACTATATTTTTAACAATTGAAAATGATATGGATAAAATAAAAAAAATTATTATAATATTTTATTACTTATTTATATATCTAATGATATTTCAGTTAGGTACAGCAGCAATTGCAGAGATTTCTTTATTTACACTATGGGATACATATGTAAATTTTGATGGAAATGAACCTCTAATACTTAATAAGAATACAATGCTTGATGTAGAAGTTCTAACATTACATTTTTCAACATTTTATAATAACTGTTTTAATCAAGAATCTGAAGAAAATATATATACTCCATATTTTATAAATTTACATAAACATAATTAATCTTTGTATAATTTATTGACAAATATTTTTAATTTTTTAAAGAAATATTTAATAAAATTTAAAAAACAAATTTTAATTAATAATTTTATAAAAGAATATTTTAACTTATTTAATGATTAAGTATGAATTATTAAATAAATTAAAATATTCTTTTATAAAATTATTAATGGAGCTGTATTAGAGACCTGGCCCTGGATAAGTTTTTTATTTAAAATATGATCAGAAGAGCCACGCCTAAGATGTATAATAAATAGTTTTACAAAAAGTATTTATTTTTATTTATTAAATTTTTTATAATCAACGTTAATGATTATTATAAAAATATCTTAAATATATTTTTGAAATAAATATTCTACATCTCTAATATTATAATATTGGAAAATCATCATCATCAAATATAAATTCTCCATTCTTTTCTTTATTTTCTTTAATTATTTTTTTTAGAAATGATCCATCTTTTTTAGGTTTCATAATATTTAAATTAATAGGAGTTACTCTAAATGAAAATGTTCTATTATCATTTGTAAATTGAGATAATATATAATTATCAATAGATGTTGGTAATATTCCAATATCAAAAAATAATTTACCATAATCTTTATAAATTCTTTCTGTAATATTTTCCATTTCTAAATAATTATGACTATTATTAAATATATCATTTAATACTTTATTTCTTATATCAATAATTTTATCAGAAGTATTAAATGAATATTCTTTTTCCATATCATTATTTACATATATTTTAAATATTACAATATTTCTTTCCATGCTTAATATATTTTTTATATATCAATTCTTTAAGTATATTTCTCTAAATATAGAATTATATAAAATAAGGAGTATATATATTTTCTTCAAATTCTTTATTAAAACAATTATTATAAAATTGTGAAAAAGGTAATGATAAAACTTCAACATCAAGCATTGTATTTTCATTAAGTATTAAAGGTTCATTACCATTAAAATTAACATATGTGTTCCATAATGTAAATAAAGAAATCTCTGCAATAGATGCTGTGCCATATTTAAAAATCATTAAATATATAAATAAATAATAAAATATTATAATAATTTTTTTTATTTTATCCATATCATTTTCAATTGTTAAAAGTATGGTGTCTCTTATATCTTTTGATTTTAATAAACTTAAACAATATGATAAAATAATTAATAAAATACAAATATTATTCTTATAATTATCATAATTATTTCCAAGATAATTATTAAATGATGAACAACAAAAATCATCATACATATTATCATCAATTGATAATTCATTATTATAATTCTTATATTTTTTAATAAAATATTCTAATCTTTTAGGTGAACTACCATATGTAAAAAATTTAATAAAAATATATGTATCTCTTTGTAAATCATTATAAATATTTAATAGATAATCATTAAAAAAATCTTTAGGAATATCAAGTCGAATTATATATTTCTTAAAAGAAATTTTTTGTGGTTTAATAATTTTATAATATTTTTCTTCTTTATATCTAGGACATAATTTATCAAGTTTTTTACTATTTTTTATACATTTATTTGGATAAAAATCAAATTCTGAAAATAATCCATTAGATATTATGTGTTCATAATAACTATATGTAATATCTATTAAATCCTCTTTATTTATATTATTCAAAATATTATCTAATCTATTATAATTTACAAATCTTTCCATATTGAAAGGATGACTTCTACTAAAATTTGATGAATCTCTATTAAATAATTCTATTTTTCCATATTTTGATATAATTGACATTTTTTCATTTTTAATAAATTCTATTATTATTCTTACACGAGAAAGTGTATAGATAAATATATATAATAAATAAATAAATTCTTTTTTAATTTTTAATAATAATAATAAATTTATTGAATTTATAGTTTTTATATATTTAGATAAATAACTATAATAAAAATATATTAGATTATCATTTAATTCATACATTTTTGGAGATATTTTTATTACATTCTTTAACAATGTATTTATTTCTTTTATATTAGAATTTTTTAATAATTCAATAGAAAGATTAATTGATCCACCTAATATATAATTATAATATATTTGATTTAAAATTTTTATTCTATCTTTGTTACTAACATAATTTTTTACAATTTTTCTAGTGTATTTATTATCATATGTGTTAAAATTAAATGACCGAAATTTATTAAATAAATAATTATCAAGTCCTAATTTATTTCTAGCAAATATTATATTATTATCAATTTTATTTTTAATTTCTTGTAAAATAGTTTTTTTTATAGATTTTGAAACAAGAGTTTCTCTTTTAGCTCTTATATAAGAACTATTTTCTAATGGATCATTTTCTTCATTTTTTGTATGGCAAATAGGATTATCTTTATAAATTTCATCTAAATATGTATCATATTTTTTTTCACGTATAATAGGATCTAAACTTTCATTTATATTTTGTTTTATTCTATAGAAATGTTTTAATATATTTTTTTTATAAATATTCATAAAGATATATATTTTTAAAATATAAAAAATTAATAAAATTTTTTATATTTTAAAAATATATATGAATAGTAATATAAATAGTCATAAAATAAATATAAAAAAAAAAATAGATAATAAAATAAAATTTTTAAAAGATAATAGTTTAGAAAAATTAGAAAAATTAAAAAAATTAAAAAAAATTAATAATAATTTAAAAAATTATTATGATTATTTAGATTATTTATATAAAATAATTATAGAATTTAGTTATAGTACATATAATGATAAATATTCAAGAAAAATTGTTAAAAATTATGTAAACAATTCTAATATGATTTCACAAAAATATTTTAATTATATTGTAGGTGGAACAATTAATTTATGTAAAAATTTATTAGAATCAGATTCTTCTTCAATAATAGAAGAATTAAATAATAGATGTCTTTCAATAAAAACATTAAATAATTTAAGAAATAATTTAAAAAAAACTGTATCATATAGCGTTACTAAATTTTATTTTAAAAGATTTAAAAAACTTGATTTTAATTTAGACTATAATTATTTATTATATATATTTTTTTATATAATTCCAATAATGAGAAGATTTATTCAAATTATTAATAAAGGAATAAGAAATTCAGAATTATATGGGGCTATACGTAATGTTTCACAATTAATTAATATGGAACATCCTTTTAGTATGAAAAGATTTGTAAATTATAATAGATTAAAAATAATTTTAGAAAAAATTTTAGAAAAGAAAAATTCAGAAAATTTTTCTGAAGAAAAAATAAAAAATTTTCCAGAAATATATAAATATTATATAAGTGATTTTGGATTTATTAATGAAAAGTTTCATAAAATTAAATTTTTTAATAAAAAAATACATAATGTTTCAAAAAATTATGATAATGAATGTTTTTCTAATAATTTATCCTTAATAAAATATGTAACTTATATAATTAAACTTGATATTCCTATAGATTTTTTTAATTCAAATGATATATTTGGTAAATATTTAATTTTTATTTATAATAAATTAAAAGATAGGTCGTATATGAAAATTAAATTTTATACATATGATAATAATGTAAAAAGATTAGTTTATGGAATAAAAAATTCAAATGGTAAATTATGTGATAATTATGGAACTGCTTCATTTTTTAATTTTATTGGAACTGATTATAAACTTTATAAAAATGTTAATAGATTATTATTTATTTTATCATATTGTTTAAAATTATTAAAATTAAAAGATATAAGAGACACTATATTTTTAACAATTGAAAATGATATGGATAAAATAAAAAAAATTATTATAATATTTTATTATTTATTTATTTATCTAATGATATTTGAATTAGGTACAGCATCAATTGCAGAAATTTCTTTATTTACATTATGGGATACATATGTAAATTTTGATGGTAACGAACCTTTAATACTTAATGAAAATACAATGCTTGATGTTGAAGTTTTATCATCACAATTTTCACAATTTTATACTAACTGTTTAAATCAAGAATTTAAAGGAGATATATATACTCCTTATTTTATATCTTCATCAGTAAAAAAACAAGTAAATAATCCACTAAATACTTCTGTAAAAACCCCAGTAAATAATTCACTAAATACTTTAGTAAATATTTCTGTAAATAATCCACTAAATACTTCTGTAAAAAAATCAGTAAATAATTCACTAAATACTTTAGTAAATACTCCTTTAAAAAAATCAGTAAATACTTCTGTAAAAAAATCAGTAAATAATCCACTAAATACTTTAGTAAATACTCCTTTAAAAAAATCAGTAAATACTTCTGTAAATAATCAAGATAATCAAGAAAATAATCTAGATAATCAAGATAATCAAGATAATCAAGATAATCAAGATAATCAAGATAATCAAGATAATCAAGATAATCAAGAAAATAATTTAGTAAAAAAAAAACCCAATAAATAAGAAGTAAGAACAGTTTTTTAGGATGTGGCTTTGATTTACACAAGTTTTGTAACTTTTAATATTTAACATATTATTTTATTGTTTATGACATTAATAAAATAATAATTTATAATAATTTCTTAAAATTTAACCAACATTGTCAGATCTACTGCTAATAAAAAATTATATTTTAACTGTTAAAATATAATTTTTTATTAGCAGATATGCTCCTATATTTTTCTATTAATGATTATAAAAATCTATTTTTATAAAATTAAAAAAAATGATTATATTTTAATTATAATCCTATAATTTTTAAATAAGATAAAACTCATAATATAAATGATTTCAACAAATTTCGATGATCTTATTAAACCAATGTTGGAAATTTGGAAAAATTTAAATTACAGAGATGTATCAGTTATTAGTAAACTAAATATTATTATTAAAAATAAAAAATTAATACATAATTTTGATAGTGATATTGATAACTTGATATTGAATGCAATTAATTATTATGATAATTTAAATTCTTTTGTTATTTTTGGAAAAGATAAAAAAAATGCGTATAAATATTATTTGGATTTTTTTTCTAAAGATTATAGTTTATATGGTATTAAATATTTAAATTTAAATAGTTCAATAATATTAAAAATTATGTATCAATTATTATTTCCGCGTAATATTTTTAAAACAAAATCTGATTTAGATAATTATATAAGTGATAAATATAAATTTTTATCAGAATATAAAGATGGAAAAATTGATATAACAATTCTTTTTTTATGTAAAAGAGATTTGCATAAAAAATATCCAGATAATGATATAAATGATGATAATTTTTGTATATTTATTCCTAATACAAAAGAAGAAATAACACATTGTGTATCTGTTTTTTTTTCACAAACAACTTTAAATTTTTTAGAATTACAATCATTTGATTATTTTTTAACAAAAGATAGTGAAAAATGTAAAAAAATGTTTTTAAAATATAGAAACTGGTTAAATAATAATATTGATCCAATATATCATTCTCAATTTATGTGTTTTAGTTCAGTAGTATTATATTTATTAGGTAATAGATTAATGAATGATTTAGACTTATATATTCATAGCCTTCCAAAAGAAGTTGAAGAAAAAATAGAAGATTTAAAAACAAATCAATATAATTATATTGAAATAAAGGCAAAGAATACTGATAGTTGGCCTAGTCATTGGAATAAATGGTTAGATGAATGGGCACAGAAATGCGGTGCAAAGTATTTTGAAGAAATATTAGGAAATCCAAAATATCATTTTTATTTTCTTGGTATTAAAATAATTTCATTAGATTGTGATATAGTAAGAAGAATACAAAGAAATAGACCTAGAGCATTTGCAGATTTAATAGCATTGCGTAAGAGATATCCTATCAAAATTAGTATACCTAAAATCAATGATATATCATATAATTATGTTAAAATAAGTGATAAAACTGAAAAAGAAATAAGGGAATTAATAGAAAAAGGTGGAATTTTAAATGAAGAAAATAAAGAAGTATGTATTGAAAATAAAACTGATATTAATAAATTTATTAATACTATTATATATGCATTACATACAAGATATAGAATGGTATTTACTAAAGAAGATATTAAAAAAGAATTAAATATATATGATATAAATAATGATATATTTAATGATAGAAAAGTATTAAATTTAACAAATAATTTTAAAAAAAGTATTAAAATAAATATCAAAAAAACTAAATAATTTATATTATGATATAAATTATTATAGTATGTTATAATATATGGATAAAATAAATATTAAAATTAAGAAACATATAGTTAAATTAAAGAAATATAAATTTAAAAAAAATCATCTAAATAAAAATAATAAACCTTTTTTTAAAAAAGCAATTGGTTTATATGATCCTTTAGGTAAAAATATTAATCCTTTAACAGGATTACCTTATGAAAATATTTATCAAAATGATGAACCACTTATTTATAAAGATGGTCCTTTAATTGGGGTTAAAGTTCCGAGAACTTATAAAAACTTGGCATATATATGGACTAATTTAAAATTATTTGAATATGTATCTCCAATATTAGATTCAATTAATAATAATCAAATAACCATAATTAAATCTGGAACTGGTGTAGGTAAAACAGTTATAACTCCAAAAATTGCTCTTCAAGCATTTAATTTTAAAAAAAAAGTTATATGTACTGTTCCAAAACAGTTAATTGCTAGAAATAATGCATCATTTTCAGCACAATGTTTAGATGTTAGATTAGGTGAAGAAGTTGGTTATTTTTATATGGGAGATAATCAAACTTCTGATAAAACTATTTTAACATTTACAACACCAGGTAGTTTAAAATCAAAAATAACCGGAAGTGATCCATATTTATCAGAATATTCATGTGTAATTATTGATGAAATACATGAAAGATCCGTTCAAACAGATCAATTATTATTATTAATGAAAGAGGTTTTAGAAAAAAGACCTGATTTTAAATTAATTTTAATGAGTGCTACAGTAGATTTAACAATATTTAAAGAATATTTTACAGAAAAATCAAATTTTACATATAATGAAGTTGATATTCAAGATATATCATCATATGAAGTTAAAATATATTATGAAAAAACTCCATTAAAAAATTGGAAAAAAGAAGCTGTTGATAAAATTATTGATATTTTAAAAACAACTACATATGGTGATATATTAGTTTTTGTTAAATCTGGAAGTGAAGGTAATTTAATAAAAGATGAAATAAACAAAATTGTAAAAGATTTACCTGGAATTAATCCTTTTTGCACAGTTTTAGAAGGTAAAACACCTAAAAAAGAAAGTGAATATGCAACAGAAGAATTTAAATATAAAGAACATCCAGATTCAGATCCAAATAATCCATTTAATAGAAAAATTGTAATGGCAACAAATGTAGCAGAATCATCGTTAACTGTTGATGGTATAGTATTTGTTATTGATAATGGTTATTCATTTGAATCAGCTTTTTATCCAAAAGAAAGTGCTAATAGTCTTATTGAAGAAAGAATTTCTCAAGCTGCTGCTAATCAAAGAAAAGGTCGTGCTGGTAGAACACAACCAGGTGTATGTTATAGAATGTATACAGAAGAAGAATTTAATAAATTTAAAAAATTTCCAACACCAGATATTCAAAAAACTGATATAACAAATGATATATTAGATATATTTTCATTAAATTATATTAAAACAATTAATGATGTAAGAACTTTCTTACAAAATCTTATTTCACCACCAAGTGATGATTTTATAAATAACTCTTTAAATAAATTATATATACTTGATGCTATTACAAATATTTCGAATGAAGGGATTATAACAGAATTAGGTATTGCATTATCTCAATTTAGAGTATTAGAACCAAATTTTGCAAAATCTATATTAGCAAGTTATTATTATTATTGTAAATATGAAGTAATGAGTATAATATTAATATCTATGGATATTGATGGAAGGATGGATCATATTTTTGAAAAATATTATATAAAAAATAAAAAAATGTCTCAATCTGAAATAAAAAAAGAAAAAGAAGAATTTTTAAATAATCAAAAAAAGTTTCATAGTCAATATGGAGATTATTTAACACTATTAAATATTTATAATTCTTTAAAAGATTATATGAAAAATAATAAAGACGGAGATCCTAAATATTGGTGTAGAAAAAATGGTATAAATAGTCGTGTTTTTGTAAATCGTAATAAAAAAAATAATTGGGATATTATCTATGAAAAATCACGTAAATTAAATGATATTTTAATGAAAATTATTAGACCTGCTAGATTAAAAAAACAATATTACAATTTATATAAAAATGATGGTGGAAAAGAAAATATTAAAATGATTGAAAATGAAATAAATAATAAATTAATTATAGATTCAGATAATGATATTTTAGATACAGAATTATATGGCGGTTATATAGATGAAATAAAAAATAAAGGTTATCATTCTAAACCATATGAAATTAATTTATTTCCAAATACTGTTTTATTAGAAAATAAAGAAAAAAATATTTTAATGTCATTTATAATAGGTAATTTATGTAATAGTGCAATATTAACAGATAGTAATAAAAAAATATATAAAACATGTTTTCCAATACATAAAGTAGATGCAAAATTTGATCAAAATACTACATTACCTCAAAAAACTCTTTCTAAATATATATTATATAATGAATTATTTACAACATTTAAAGATCAAAAAATATTAAAAATGAATATAGTTACAAAAATACCAACAGATATTATATCTAAAATAAAAAATTTAAATATTGATTTAGATAAAATATGTTTTTTACAAAATATTCAAAAAGATTCTAAACAAAACCCTATTGGTAAAGATTTTAAACAAAAACCTATTAGTAAAGATTCTAAACAAAAACCTATTGGTAAAGATTCTAAACAAAACCCTATTGGTAAAGATTCTAAACAAAAACCTATTGGTAAAGATTCTAAACAAAACCCTATTGGTAAAGATTCTAAACAAAAACCTATTGGTAAAGATTCTAAACAAAACCCTATTGGTAAAGATTCTAAACAAAAACCTTTTGGTAAAGATTCTAAACAAAAACCTTTTGGTAAAGATTCTAAACAAAAACCTTTTGGTAAAGATTCTAAACAAAAACCTTTTGGTAAAGATTCTAAACAAAAACCTATTGGTAAAGATTCTAAACAAAAACCTATTGGTAAAGATTCTAAACAAAAACCTATTGATAAAGATTCTAAACAAAAACCTTTTGGTAAAGATTCTAAACAAAAACCTTTTGGTAAAGATTCTAAACAAAAACCTTTTGGTAAAGATTTTAAACAAAAACCTTTTGGTAAAGATTCTAAACAAAAACCAATACTGTAAACTTATGATTTTTATCAATAATATATAAGTTAGGAGCTGTGCTGCTAGATCTAGGCCTGTTTCTAATTCTCAAATTTTTAAGTAATTATAATAACATATTATTATAATAAAATAATATGTTAAATAAAAAAGTTATAAAATTTATCATCCATAACCAGACCTAAAAGAATCGTATATAATGATATTTTATCAATCAAAATCTAATTCACCATATCCTTCAAGATTCTTAATTAAAAGACTTATTCTTTCACAATCTTTTAGTGTTTTATCATCAATATCTGTAGAAGGATAACTAACTAAATATGAACTCTTGTATTCTTCCTCTACAATGTCATATATTTCTTCTGTAAAAGGAACACCGTGATTATTTTTTTCGAAAGACTCTTTAATATGAGTAAAAAGACCATTAAAATATTGATTTATTGCTAATGAATATTCATTAGCAGCTTCATAAACAGCTTTCTTATAGTGAATGGTTATTTTGTCAACATATGGCATTTTTGTTGATTTAAATAAACCATTTTCATTTATTTCACCAATTTTGGTTAATCCATGTAATATCTCCATCTTAGAGAATCCTTCAACTTTTTAGTTATATTAATAATTTATTTTAATAAATTAAAATCTGACTAGTAAGAACAACACATATATTATGGGTCTGTTGTATAATTTAATATACAATAAATCATTGGATAAGTTAAAATATTATTTTATAAAATTATTAATTTAAAATTTTTTTTATTTTTAGTTGGGATTTTAATAAAATAACAAAAAATATTTATCAATAAAATATTGATAACTTATTTATGCAACAGCTCCTATATAAATATTAGCTCTAATTACAACTTTCTATTTTATAATGACTATATACAATATTTTAATTTTATATATTATAACTTTAGATAAAAATATAAAAATTTTGATAAAAATATAATTTTTATTTATCAATAAAAATAAAAATATACTATTATATTTTTTTTAATAAAATG
>Ga0247831_1007773_pt1 | contig 11736 bp, 9 predicted proteins | sample LaCruzMarch2015__9_FD_192406 | JGI IMG/M metagenome (GOLD analysis project Ga0247831, IMG submission 192406) | Freshwater microbial communities from meromictic Lake La Cruz, Castile-La Mancha, Spain - LaCruzMarch2015_1m | ecosystem: Environmental > Aquatic > Freshwater > Lake | place: Spain...
GCGGTGCCCTCACCGCCAGTTTATAGCCCCCCCTCAAGGAATGGTCCTCAAGCCGCCTGCGGCGGATTGGCGGAAGGGGTGGGATTGGTCGCCCTCGGCGACCCGTCTTCGGCTCGAACTGCGTTCTCATCCCACCGGAATATCTCAAGCCGCCTGCGGCGGATTGGCGGAAGGGGTGGGATTGGTCGCCCTCGGCGACCCGTCTTCGGCTCGAACTGCGTTCTTCATCCCACCGGGATGCTTCAAGCCGCCTGCGGCGGATTGGCGGAAGGGGTGGGATTCGAACCCACGGTTGGTTTAACCCAACGCTCGATTTCGAGTCGAGTGCCTTAAACCGGACTCAGCCACCCTTCCAGATGACGTGGAACTATAGCTCATCCGCCGTGGCCTGAAATCTCCAATTTCAAATTTGAAATTCTCCCCGGCCTTGTCCTCCAGCTTCACTCTCAGGCCGCCGCGTTCTCTTGCTCACGTCCCGCAAAACGTCCGGTAAGGCTCTCCTCCAGCCATCGGCGCCGTCCGGTATGTCGCATTCTCCGGCAGTTCGTCAAACGGCCGCGCCAAGACCTTGAGCAAACGGTGGATGACGCTGAAATCCCCGGACTCCGCTGCCGCCAACGCCTCCTCGACACGATGGTTGCGCGGGATAACCACAGGATTGGCCGACCGCATCAAGGCAATGACTTCCGCCCTCCCCGATGGCTGACGTCCCAAGCGCGCCTTCCACTTAGCCTGCCAAGGCGGCAAAGCAGGAGCCCCGGCCGGCAACCGACCGGCCGATTCCCCGGACTCCACTGAAGACGTCAGGTCCGCGAATGATTTGCTATAGTCAGCACCGGACGCCTGCATCCACCCCAAGAATTCCTGAGCCAAGGCAAAGTCCCCCTCCTCCTCGCCGCACAGACCAAGCTTTGCGCGGAGCACGCCGCGATAAAAATACTCAAAGCGTTCCGGAAAACAGGACAGCGCTTCTTCGGCCATCCCGACAGCCTTGGCCTGGTCAACGTGCAGGGCAAGCAGCAAGGCCTCGGCCAATCGGGCCAGATTCCAGTGGGCGACGCGCGGCTGATTTCCGAATGCATAACGTCCGGTGCGGTCGATTGAGCTGAACACGGTGGCCGGATCGTAAGCGTCAAGGAAAGCGCACGGACCATAGTCGATCGTTTCTCCGCTCAACGCCATATTGTCCGTGTTCATCACGCCGTGCACGAACCCCACACCCGCCCACTGTGCGACCAGTTTGGCCTGCCGCTCGACCACGCCTGCCAAGAGGGCCAAAGCCTTGTTCTCCGCCTCGAGAAAATCCGGATAATGCCGGTGCAAGGTGTAATCGACCAACAACCCGAGCAGAGCGCGATCACCCAAAGCGGCGGCATACTCGAACGTCCCCACGCGGATATGACTCGAGGCGATCCGGGTCAAGACCGCCCCGGGCAACAATTTCTCGCGCACGATCTGCTCGCCCGTAGTTGCCACGGCCAGACTGCGCGTGGTCGGGATGCCCAAGGCATGCATCGCCTCGCTCATCACGTATTCGCGGAGCATCGGACCAAGCGCGGCCCGGCCGTCCCCCCGCCGGGAATAGGGTGTCCGCCCGGCGCCCTTCAATTGCACATCGGACCGGGCGCCACCCGGGGTGATCTGTTCGCCCAATAAGACAGCACGTCCGTCGCCCAAATTGGTGAAGTGACCGAACTGGTGCCCGGCATAAGCCTGCGCGATCGGGTCGGCTCCATCCGGCAGCCGGTTCCCCGCAAAAATCTCCCCGCCGGACTCTCCGGCCAGCGCACCCGGATCCAAACCCAACTCCACAGCCAATTTTTCATTGAACAAGGCCATTTCCGGACGCGCGACCGGCACTGGAGCAGCCCGTGTGTGCAGCACCTCCGGAAGACGTGCGTAGGAATTCTCCAACCGCCAGCCGGCGGCACTCTTTCTCTCAGCTTTGACCGTCATCCGCTTAAAGTGCGTGTTCGACAGAATCTTTCAACTTATCCCGCACTTTTCCCACGTCCGTCTCTTTATCCAAGTGGCCGGTCTAATTACTTTTCCACTACCGGACCGCTAGCCTATGGTTGGGGCCCTGCCATGCGAATTTTTGCAGCCCTTTTCTCCCACGCTACTCCACAACTTTGGCGGCAGGCCGCCCTGCCGGTGGCCTGTGCCACCCTCGCCGGCTGCATCATGTCTCCAAAGGGGCCAACCATCACGCCGCAGGCCCGTACCCAAGCCGCCCGTGTCGACACGGGCGACTTTGCCTGGGGATTTTCCTCCTCGAGCTGGCAGTACGAGAACCGCCAGGCCGGCAAGGACGGGCACCTCCCCTTCCGCACCGACTGGGACATCCTCATGGAGCAGGGAAAAGCGGTGCCTCGCGGCAACACCGTGGTCATGTCGTGGAGCGAATTCGACAAGGACGTGGCCGCGCTCAAAAAAATCGGCGCCACCCATTACCGCTTCAGCTTGGAGTGGGCCCGCATCGAGCCGCAGCCGGGCCGGTATGACGAGGCCGCCATCGGGCGCTACGTCGAGATGGCCCGTCGCCTCAAAGCAGCCGGCATCGAACCTGTTGTCTGTCTTTGGCACTTCACTTTCCCCGACTGGCTCTACGACGAGAATAATCCCAAACGCTCGAACTGGCTGCACCCCGACTCGGACAGCCGCTGGCAAGCCTACGTCAATAAAGTCGTCCCCCGATTAAAGCCGCACGTCCGCTATTTCGCCCCGCAAAACGAACCGAACGGCCAGATCGCCACCGCCTATCTCAACGGACAGTGGCCGCCGGCCATGACAGCCGCCCTCGGCACCTACGCTGCAGCAGTTCGGGCCAGCGCCCGCCAGTTTCGTCAGGCCGCCGCCACGATCAAACACCACCGCCCGGATGCCGTTGTCATGTCCGTGCAAGCACTGCCCTGGTGGAGCAACGGATGGCTCGATCCCACCCGTGCGGCCTACAATGGCATGATGCGGATGAATTTCGACCACCTCGACAAGATCTGGGACGTCTGCGACGTGATCGGCTTCAACTATTACTACAGCCAAAAGGCCGGTCCCATCGCGGCACTCGGACTCGGATCCCACCGCGGACCGAACTTCACCGAAATGGGTTGGGACATCGATCCTGCCGGCCTCTACAAACAAATCCGTCTTGTCGGCAAGCGTTACGGCAAACCGATGATGGTCACCGAAAATGGGATTGCCACGCAAGACGAGGCCCAGCGCAAACGTTACCTCGAGGAGCACGTTGCCGCCGTGCAGCAAGCCCGTGAGGACGGACACGACGTGCGCGGCTACTTCGTGTGGTCCCTGCTCGACAACTACGAATGGCACTATGGCTACGACGCCACCTTCGGCCTTGCCCGCATGAACCCGCGGACCTTCGCCCGGGAACTCAAACCCGCCGCCTTCGCCTACCGCGACATCATCCGCCGCGGCGGCGTCAAACAAATCCCCGCCGCTGTGCTCAAGGCCTCCCAGCGCCAGTAGACACCCGGCGTCGTGTTCTCCCATTGCCCTCTGGCGCCCCTGCCCTTGCCCTCCGGGGAAGGCACAACGCCAATTTCTTGTGCAACCGGCATTGACGCCGCCTGCCGACGATGGCAATTTTCAAGTTCAATTCTGGTGAGGTGGCTGAGTGGTCGAAAGCAGAGCTTTGCTAAAGCTCCGTAGTCCAAAAGGCTACCGAGGGTTCGAATCCCTCCCTCACCGTTTCTCTCGGGATAAGAACCCTCGGGTTTGAGCCGAGCGCAGCGAACCGGAGGTCGCAAGACCGGAGATAGCCCCCGGCAAACAGGCGAAGCCAATCCCTCCCTCACCGCCATTCCCACCGATGAAACGCGCCGCCATTCTTGCCCTGCGCTGGTTGCTCGGACTTTTTTTTCTCGCGGCCGGGCTCTCCAAAGTTGGTCAGCCTATGCAGACCCTCGCGGCGGTCTATTCTTACCAGATTGTGTTGCCCGACGGGCTGGCCTTGGCCATTGCGCATACCCTTCCGTGGGTGGAAATCGTCCTCGGCCTCACGCTGCTTTCCGGGGTCTTCATGCCTGTTACCCTCGCCGCCACCGCCGCCCTGCTGCTCGCCTTCACCGCGCTCACCGCACAGGCCTGGTGGCGGGAACTTCCCATCGACTGCGGTTGTCTGGATCTGAGCGGGTTGCATCCATCACTCGCCGCACTAACCACGCCGGGTGGCGCCACCCTGCGCAACATTTTCCTCCTCGGGCTCACCGCACTGCTCGCCTGGCTGGTCCGCTCCTCGCGGGCCGGGACCACGAAGCAAATCTGACCCGCTCAGACTCCCGCCGCCACGGCCCGCAAAATGTGATGGCCTCGCACGAACTCTGCCTGGCCCATGCGCTTGCCGCCGGAAGGCTGGACCTCGAGCAATTGCAAAACCCCGCCGCCGCCACAGGGCAAATGCAACTGCGCGGGATCGGCGGGCCCGGGGCTGACCACCGCCCGGTGAACCTTGATCTCCACGCGACGACCCGCCGTTGTTTCGAGCACGGCGGTGCACCCCGGCCACGGATGCAACCCCCGCACCATGCGCTCGAGTTCCACCGCACCCTTGCTCCAATCGAGACGGCCGCTGGCGCGGCTCAGCTTCGGTGCGTAGCTTGCGGCGCTTTCGTCCTGCCGGATGCGCGGCGCACAACCTTCGCGAAGCAAAAGCAGCGCCTGCTCGAGAGCCTCGGGGGCGAGAGCAGCCAATCGGTCATGCAAAGTTCCGGCCGTCTCCCCGGATTCGAGGTCACACTCCTTGCGCAGCAAAATATCGCCCGTATCGAGGCCCGCATCCATCCACATCACGGTTATCCCGCTCTTCTCGTCACCGGCCAAGACAGCGGCATGGACCGGAGCCGCGCCACGGTGGCGTGGGAGTAGGGAGGCATGGAGATTCAAAGCACCGAGTCGGGGAACATCGAGAAGCGTCTGGGGCAGAATCTGACCATAGGCCATGACCACAAAAAGGTCGGGCGCCCAGCTCTTGATTTCGTCCACTGCCTCGTCCGAGCGGACGCGCGCAGGCTGCAGCGGGGTAATACCGTGGGAAAGCGCCAACTCTTTGATCGCGCACGGAGTGAGTTGCAGACCGCGCCCGGCCGGCCGGTCCGGTTGGGTCACCACTCCGACCACCTCGATGCCGGGCATGGCGAGCAAAAGGCGCAGCGTGGGAAGGCCGATGTCCCCGCTGCCGAGAAAGACAGTCCTCATGGCCCCTCCCTCCATGTTATCCGCCGCGGGGACGCATCGGTCCCCGCGCGCGAAGCAATTCTCCCGCCGTGACCTCGCGCTGCCCAAGAGAGTCGGCGCATCCGGTGCAAAGGTAGTCGTAAATCTCCTTGTCCGGCAAAACAAGCAGCAGTCTCTCGCGCACCGGCATCGTTTGGCCGCAGCGCCGGCAGTAAAGGCTGCTGGCCCGCAGGCTCTCGAACTGGCCGCTCATGTCACCGCACTGAACCCTTCCTCACCGAAATGGTTGCGACGGTCCTGCATCAGCACCTCGACAATGTTGCCGAGCACATCGACCGGAGAGAGCATGGCATCAATATGCACGATCATGTCATCTCCATAGTGAGCCAACAAAGGCCGGGATTCCTCGTCGTAGGTCTCGAGCCGGTGTTTGATCACCTCTTCGTTGGCGTCATCGAAACGGTTGTCCCGCAGGGCACGCCGCTTGAGGCGCTCGACCAGCTTGGACCGGTCCGGGCAGGTCAGATGAAAAATTTTCCTCACCCGGACAATGTCCTCCAGCATTTGTGCTTGGTGGATGTTGCGCGGGATGCCGTCGAGCACCAGAAAATCGTGGTCGGGATGAAAAGCGTGTGCCTCGACGCTTTGATCGATGCGGATCTTCCAAAGCTTGACCGTTACTTCGTCCGGTACCAATTCGCCACGGCTTGAATACTCGAGAAACTGCTTCCCCAACGGGGTGCGCAAATCGAGCGCGCGGAAGACATCGCCGCAGGCACAATGATAATAACCGGGCACTTTGCCCAGCACGCGACCCTGGGTTCCTTTCCCGCTGCCGGGCGCGCCAAAAATGAGATAGGTTTGGTATTTGCTCATGATTTGAAGAGACGTCAGTCGGTAGTCTAAAGCCCCGACACGGAATGACAACGCAGCACTGCAGGACCCAGCTTCTTGACACTGTATCTTAGCAGCCGTAAACAATTTGTTCGCTTCCCCCGCCGTGCACACCGACGAACAAGTTCTCGAAGTCCTCCTCGACCAATTCCGGGTCACGCAGGAGCAGGTCAGTGATGCCCACGAAAGGCATCCGGGCGCGCCCGTCATTAATGCGCTGCTCGAGACCGGGGCGGTGCAACCGCGGGACGTCCACGGGGCGATCGCCCACTTCCACGGCCTGAGTTTTGCGGACCTCGACGAGCCCGATACCACCCAACGCGCCCGCGAGTTGCACGGGCTGATCCCCGGGGAAGTGGCGCGGCGCCACCGCATCTTGCCGCTCCAGCAAACCGATCACGGTTTGCAAGTAGCCATCGGTGACCCCATGAACTTCGAGGCGTTCGACACCGTGCCATTCCTGCTCAAAGCCGAGGTCGAGTTTCTCTACGCCGATCCGGAGCGCGTCGAGACCCTGTTGGCCGACATCTACCCGCGGCAAGCCGGTCTGGTCGCCGCCGGGACGGAGGAGGAAGCCGGGGGCGCGACCGGCGATGATGATGCCGGTATCATCAAACTGGTGCAGGACTTCCTCGAAAAGGCGCAGGAAATGCGGGCCAGCGATATCCACTTGGAACCGCTCGAAGCCGGCTTTCGCGTGCGTTTCCGCATCGACGGCGAGTTGGAGCAATACAAGCTCCTTCCCCAGACACTGCAAGGTGCCATCATCAGCCGTCTGAAGATCATGACCGAGACCATGAGCATCGACGAGAAGCGCGTTCCACAGGACGGTCGCATCCAGTGTCAGGTCCGCGGCAAACCGCTCGACCTTCGCGTTTCCACTGTCCCGACCTCCCAAGGTGAATCCATCGTCATGCGTCTGCTCGACCAATCAACGCTTTCGATCACTCTGCCGGACATCGGTTTCATGAGCGATGATCAGGAGTATTTCCGCGGCCTGATCAAAATGGCCGACGGCATCATCCTCGTCACCGGTCCCACCGGATCGGGTAAAACCACCACACTTTACGCCTGCCTTTCGGAGATCAACAACGAGAGTCGCAAGATCATCACGGTCGAGGACCCGATCGAATATGTCATGCCCGGGGTCAACCAGGTCCATGTCAAATCCGACATCGGCATGACCTTCGCCCGAGCCCTCCGCTCAATCCTGCGTCAGGCCCCGAACGTCATCATGATTGGTGAGATCCGTGATCTCGAGACCGCGGGCATTGCGATCAATGCATCCCTCACCGGCCACCTGGTGCTTTCCACCCTCCACACCAACGACGCCCCCAGCGCCATCGCCCGTCTCATCGACATCGGGGTCAAACCCTTCCTTGTCTCCAGCGCCGTGCGCGCCGTCATGGCCCAGCGCCTTTGCCGCAAACTTTGCAGCTGCAAGGAACCGGGAACCCTCAGCGAAGACGAAATGATCGCCCTCCGCCTCGATCCCGCGCAACTTCCCGACGCCACCATCTACCGACCGAAGGGCTGCGAGCGATGCCGCTTTACCGGCTACCGCGGACGACTCGGCATCTTCGAAATTTTCAAGATCGACGACGACATGCGGCAGATGATCAACCGCATGGGTGACGGCGAGGACCGCTCCGAGCAGGTCAGTACGGTGCAGCTCCGCAAGCGCGCGCGCGAGCAGGGCATGCGCACCCTGCGGGAAGACGGGTTCCAGAAGGTTTTTGCCGGTCTGACCACCTTCGACGAGGTGCTCGCCGTGACGATGGGAGATTCCGAATAGCATGGACCCGCACCTCGTCATCACCACGTTGGTTGATCAGGGCATCCTCCCGGCAGAACAGTCGGATGCCCTTCTTCAGGCTGTTCTGGAGAGCGGACGCGCGCCCGAAGATTTCCTCATCGAGGAGGGTCACATCGATGAACACACTTTTTACCAGACCATCGCGCAGGCCATCGGTGCCAATTACATCGATCTGACCGACTTCGAACTGGAAAACAGCCTGCGGGATAAAATTCCCGTCGGCTTGGCCCGTCTCCATCAGGCGCTGCCGGTGGCCAACCTGGATGGCACGCTCTACGTGGCCATGAGCGACCCGCTCGACGCGCAAAGAATCGAAGAGTTGCGGTTCGCGCTCAACGAAAACATCCAAGTCAGCGTGGCGCCGGTCCGGCGTATCGAGGAACTCATCGCGCAGTATTACGAGACCGTCGACTACGCCACCGAAGGGTTTGCCGCCCTGACCCAAAAAGAACTGCGGGAAAAACTGAGCCAAGCTGGCACTGCGGTCTTGGCCGGCAACCTCTCCGAGGAAGATCGCGCCCAATACGTCACGCAGATCATCGACAACCTGATCGATATCGGGATCAAGGCCAAAGCCAGTGACATCCACTTCGAACCGTTTGAAGACTTCATGGATGTCCGCATGCGGGTGGATGGCACCCTCCGCTCGCTCCTCACCCGTTCCGACCGAAAGGCTTACAGCTCGATCGGTCGCGAGTTGATCTCCCGCGTCAAAATCATCTCAAACCTCAACATCGCCGAAAGCCGCCTTCCGCAGGACGGCCGTATCCAGCGCAGCGTCACGCGCGACGGAAAACCCTTCTCCATCGATTTGCGCGTCAGCACGCTGCCGACCCAGTTCGGCGAAAGCGTCGTGCTCCGTATTCTCGACCGTTCGGCCGTGCAGCTTGATCTCGACAAGCTCGGCGTGCCGGACAGCGTGAAGAAGACCCTGAGGGACATGATCAAGCTGCCCAACGGCATCATCATCGTTACCGGTCCCACCGGATCGGGCAAAACGACCACGCTTTACGCCTGCTTGCGCGAGATCAACGAACCGAACGCAAAATTGCTTACGGCCGAGGACCCGGTCGAATACGACATCGACGGCATCATCCAGGTTCCGGTCAACGAAGGCATTGGTCTCGACTTCGCCCGTTGCCTGCGCGCCTTCCTCCGTCAGGATCCCGACCGCATCCTCGTTGGCGAGACACGCGACCTTGAGACGGCACAGATAGCCATCCAGGCTTCGCTCACCGGTCACCTTGTTTTCACCTCCCTCCACACCAACGACTCGACCGGGGCTATCACCCGCCTCATCGACATGGGAGTCGAACCATTCCTCATTTCCGCTTCGCTCGAGTTGGTCGTGGCCCAGCGCCTCGTCCGCCGCACCTGCTCAAAATGCATCGTGCCCTACGAACCCTCGGAGGAGGAACTTCTTCTCCTCGGACTTTCCGCGCACGAAGTGGGCGACAAGAAATTCTACAAGGGGAACGGGTGCGAAGAGTGCAACGACACCGGTTACAAGGGACGACGGGCCATTTATGAAACTTTACGGCTCAACGACACCCTGCGCGAGATGATCAACCAGCGGGCCCCCGGTGTGGTGCTCCGCCAGAAGGCGATCGAACTCGGCATGCGCACCCTGCGCGAAGAGGGTCTCCAAGCCATCTTCGACGGCGAGACCACGGTGGAAGAGATCCTCAAATACACCTGAGGCAAATTCTGTCTTTCCGGAAAACGGCAGCCAGCAAGTGCGGAACCGCTTCTGCTTGACCAGACCGTGGCGGCCAGGCCCTTTTACCGCGGATAGAGCATCTACCGGCTCAGGGCGTCCCGAGCAAGCGAGACAGTCCCCCGCGGGCCACAATCCACCGCCAGACGAGCCATCCGGTCACCATCCCGAGCAAAGCCCCCGCCGCCACATCAGAAATATGGTGGGCATTGAGTTGCACCCGTGACCACGCGATAGCCACCGCAACGAGCAAACCCGCCGCACCCAACCACCGGCGGGAGAGAAAGAGCGGAAAGAAAAAGCCGAACGCACACGAGGCATGGGAGGAGGGAAAGCTTTGGAAATCATGCTGGAGGGAAACCCATTGATCCTCATGCTTCGGACCATACCAACCGTGTTCGACCTGCTCCACCCGCGGACGCAACCGTCCGCTGCCCAGCTTCACGAGATTCGACGCCAACCCGGCAATGATTCCCGCGAGAATCATGGCCGTAAGGATACGTGACCACGATGCAGCACGCAGGCGCAAGCTGACCGCGAGCGCGACGACACCTGCCACCAGCAAGAAAGGAAAATCCCCGTAACGCGAAAGGAACCGGGCCAGCTCCGTCCACCCCTGCGCGGCACCGGCCCTCACCGCCTCCAACACCGGTTGATCCCAAACCACCAACCCCGCAGCCATCAAAACAATGGCCGCAACGGAGAGCAAAACGGTCCACAACATCGCACGGGGCTCCTTCATCATGGCAAGTCTCGCAGGACAATCCCCGAACTCACGGCAAAAACACCGCAGCCGAAAGCGGCGCCATCTCAACGAGCAACTCGTCCCCGATGCGGCGCAGCACCGCGGATCCGCCATCGGAAACAAAGCGGGCGGAAACCGCCCCATCCGGCCATCCTGCAGGCGCGGCCAAGCGCACAGTTTGTGGTCCCTCGCTGCGATTGAAGACGACAACCGCGCGCGCGTTTCCTTCGCTGCGCTCGAAGGCCAGAGTTCCGGCCTGGTCGTCCATGACCAACCAGCGGAAGTCGCCCGTGCGGAAGACCGGCTCCTCGCGACGCATCGCTATGCCCGCCTGGAAAAACGCATGCAGATTCCGATCGAACTTAACCTCTTGCGGTTCGACCCTCTTGCCGTCAGGCCCGATGAACTCCGGATCGTATACGAAATCGTCCCACAGCATTGGCTTGCGGCAATCCGGATCATTCGCCCCCCACATCCCCGCCTCACCGCCGTAGTAGATGAACGGCGTGCCCACGTAGGTCATTTGCAGGAGTGCGGCCATGCGAACCAGCTTCCAAGCGCGCTCGTCGGGTTTCCGCCACCGGTAGTCCGGATTGTCCTTGGGCGAAACACTTCCGCTCACCGCAAGATCGAACTCGTGGCGCTTCTTGTATTTCTTGCCGGCACGTCCGTCGAAGGCCGCCGAGGCCGCGCGCGGCGTATCGTGTGAGTCGAGCAGGTTTTGCAGGCGCAGCGCCGTTGGCGCCGGCCACGCGGCCCGCGTGCGGTCAAGCCACGCCGCAAACTCCGTCGGCGTGATCGCCGTATCGAAAAGCCAACCTTTCACCGGCATGGCGAACCCCTCGTAGTTCATCGTTGCGTCGAAACCGCCCGCCAATGTCACGTCATGAGCGTCCTTCCAAATTTCCGTGACCGTGTAAGCAGACGGATTAAGCCCGTGCACAAGGGCGTTCCATTCGCGCCAAAAAGCATTCGGCACCATCCATGCCACATCAAGACGCCAGCCATCCACTCCGCGTGAGACGTCGCCGTCTGGCGCCATCCAGCGCCGCGTCACGGCCATGAGGTAAGCCTTCACGCCTGGAACGAGGTCGCCCGTGCCATCGGTCGCCGTTTCGGCGAATTCCGGCAACTCCGCAATCCCGTGCCATCCGCGCCAGCGGAACTCGTCATCCGGTGTGCCCGGGTCATCCCATGACTCCACGTGAAACCAGTCCCGGAACCGCGAAGCCGCCCCGTTCTTCCGCACGTCCTCGAAGGCGAAAAATCCGAGGCCGGCATGGTTGAAAACGCCGTCGATCACCACCCGGATTCCCCGGGCATGCGCCTTCTCGATCATCGCGAGGAACAAATGGTCCGCCGCGGTCCACT
>Ga0247831_1007774_pt1 | contig 11736 bp, 11 predicted proteins | sample LaCruzMarch2015__9_FD_192406 | JGI IMG/M metagenome (GOLD analysis project Ga0247831, IMG submission 192406) | Freshwater microbial communities from meromictic Lake La Cruz, Castile-La Mancha, Spain - LaCruzMarch2015_1m | ecosystem: Environmental > Aquatic > Freshwater > Lake | place: Spain...
AGCCTCGACCGTTAGCGTTCATTGTAAAAAGACGACACCACAGTCGACAGAAACGTCAGGAAAACTTCGGCAAAGCCGATTTGGCTATCCCTTCGCAAAATTAAAAGAGCTGCAATGCCATCTCACAAACTAACCCAAATTGCAGCACATTTAATTTTGCCCAACGCACCTTACTAACAGATTTTATATTTTGTTGATAATTTATTAAATAATATTTTGTAGATTAATATTTAATAATTAATTTTGGACAAATTTAGTCCTAACAAAATATGACCGAAAATAAATTAACTACATTTGGCGAATATGTCAGACAATTGAGAATTAATGAAGGACTTCCATTAAGAAAAATTGCTGCACAACTTGATATTGACCCTTCTTTATTAGGGAAAATTGAACGCAACGAAAGACAACCTTCTAAAGAATTGGTAATAGCTATTGCGAAAATATTTAAACAAAATCCGAAAGACCTTTATTCTGAATTTATAAGTGACCAATTTGCTTACAAAATAATTGAAGATAATGTTAATATTGATGCTTTAAAAGTAGCTGAGAAAAAAGTTTTATATATTATTAAATCTAAAAAGAAAAAATAAATGGAACTAAAAGTATTAGAAAAAGACGATAAAATTTATAGTCATATTCGCAAAAAATGGTTGACTAAAACACCAGAGGAATCTGTGAGACAAGAATATTTATTAGTTTTAGTAAATAAATATAAATATGCTTTAGACCAAATTAAAGAAGAAGAGAATGTAACAGGAAGAGGTTCTGCACAAGCACGAGCAGATTTTATTATTTACAAAGACAAAAAAGACATTGAGAAAAATAATAATCCTTTAATTATTGTAGAGTGCAAAGCGGACAATATTAATATTTCAGAAAAGGATTATGTTCAAGGTGAAATTTATGCAAGAATTTATAATGCTCCTTTTTTTGTTACTCATAATAATAAAGAAACGAAATTTTGGAAAGTAAAGAAAGACAAATCACCTGGATACCGAGATGAAATAAAAGACATTCCACAGGTTGATGCGACTGAGAAAGAAATCAACACCTTACTGACAGAATTAATTACATTTAAAGAGGGTGAATTTAAAAAAGTATTAAAACAATGCCATGACATAATTTATCAAAATGAAAAAGCTGACCCTGTTTTTGCTTTTGATGAAATTGCTAAAATTCTTTTCATGAAGGTATATGCCGAAAGACATTTAAAGGCAGAAAAAGAAAATGTTTTTACTTTAGAGTGGATTGAAGAAGCTGAAAAATACACAAAAGATTTTATTGATAAAACTTTTGATGATACTAAAAAAGAATTTGGAAAAGGTGCTATTTTCAAAGAAAACGAAAAAATTAATCTTGAAAAACAAACGATAAAATCAATTATAAAAAAATTAGAGAAATATTATCTTTCTGCAACAAGTGCAGATATTAAAGGAATTGCATTTGAAGGCTTTTTAGGTGACACATTTCGTAGTGATAATGGACAGTTTTTTACTCCAAGAACTATTGTTGATGCAATGATAAGTTTTATAAATCCACAACCCAATGAAATAGTTTGCGACCCTGCATGTGGTTCTGGCGGATTTTTAATTAAATACTTCCAAGAAGTTCAAAATAAAATATTGTTGCAATTAGACGATGACTATCAAAAGAAAAAAAACGAAATAGAAAAAAACACAAAACTATCTGAGAAAGAAAAAACAGAACTCATATTTAATGCGTTCAAAGAAACAGAAGCTTTAAGCGATATTACTAATAAAAAATCTCCTTTATTTCATCTAGCTAATAATTGCATTTTTGGTAGTGATGCCAATGAAAGAATGGCACGAACAAGTAAAATGAATATGATAATGCATGGAGACGGACACGGTGGCATAAAACATCAAAATGGATTTAGAAATGTTGAGGAGATAACTGATAACGCTTTTGATATTGTTATAACTAATCCTCCATTTGGTTCTATTGTTAAAGACAAAGAAATTTTAGCTAACTATACTTTACCAAATAATAACCCAATAAAAGAGGAGTTTCTATTTATTGAAAGATGCATAAATCTATTGAAAGAGGGAGGTAAGTTAGCAATTGTTTTACCTGAAAGTATTTTTAATAATCCATCGAATAATTGGATAAGAGAATATGTTGAAAATAACTCATTCATAAAAAGCGTAATTTCAATTCCAAGAGAAACATTTTTATCATCTGGTGCGGATGTAAAATGTAGTTTATTGTTCTTGCAAAAATTTACTGAAACGGAAAAAGATTGTTGGCTTAAAACAATTGAAGAGCAAAAAGAATTAGAGTTAAAACTTCAAGAATCAGAAAGAACAGAGCTTACTAAAATAATAGATTTAAAATTCTACACAGAGGAAACGGACAAAGACAAAATAGTAGAATTAAAAAAACAATTTGCAAAAGATAAAAAAGATTCTCAAAAAAGAATTGCAGAATTAGAAGTTGAGCTTATTGTAAATTCAAGAAATAATGCGAAAGAAAAATTCTCATATTCGATTTTTATGTTTGAAGCAGAATTTGTTGGTATTTCAGCATCAGGCGACCCAATTAAAAAGAATGATTTGCCCGAAAGTGTTTCAGATTATTTGTTATTTTGCAACAATAAGGAATTAATAAATAAGAATTCAAGAGTTATTGATTTCAAAAAGATAAATCGTTGGGATGTTAAATCATACTTTCACTCAATAGAAAGCCAATATGACTTTAAGAAACTTAAACCTTTCATTTATGAGCATTCAGAAAAAGTAAAGTTATATAATTACCCCGAAGATGAATTTAATATTTTAGGAGTAACCAATAGAGGTGGCGTTTATCTTAATATCACAGACAAAGGTAGCGAGTTTAATCAAGCATATAAAAGAGCAAGTGTAAATGAATTGACTTATAATCCTTATAGGGTTAATGTTGGTTCAATTGGAATTGTTCCTGAAGAATATGATGGCTATTTCATTAGTCCAGCTTATGTTGTCTTTGGAGTAAAAGAAGGATTACTTCACGAGTATTTATATTTGGTTCTTGCATCTGATTGGTTTAACCCATTATTAAGAGCTGCGACAACTGGTTCTGTTAGACAAAATCTAACTTATCAATTGTTGGAAGAACTAGAAATACCTTTTCCAGACATAAAGACACAAGAGAAAATTGTAAAACAGTATAAAGCACTGCAACAAAAGAAAGCAGACATTGACAAACAACTAAATAGTTTTAAAGAAGATATAAAAAACGACATCTTGAAATAAATTAGCCAACGCATTTGCAAGCACATTTTATTTTTTTTGCAATCGTACAATGCCAGTGCTAAAAAAATAAAAAGAGCTTGCAAGCTAACGCACTCAGAAAGAAAGATAATATAGCAAAAACGAGAGAGAATAAATCGAGAAAAATAACAACGAAACGCTAACAAGTTGTTACAGCCAGTGGGGTTTTCGTGGGTTTGGAAAGTTCATTTCTTTTTATTAATTTTGTCTCGGTTGAAACATACGGTGCTTTTAAAACCCCACCGGCTGCAACAACCGCACGTTATGCACAAGGGGTAGAGACAGAAAGAGCAGACAGAAAAGGAATTGATAAAACCCAGCCAAAAGAAAAAAGTAATTGAAATAAGATTTGACAGACAAAAAGAAAAGAGTGTTTAAAAAAGCATGTAATGAATCAAAAATCGGGCTTGTAACCCAAAAGACCAAAAGAAAATGCGCTAAAATAGAAAGCGAAAGTCCCATGCTTTTTATTTAAAAATAAGTTAAACGCCCGAGGGACAAGGCAAACTAATATTAATAAAAATGAAAAAGATTTTTACAATTTCGGTTTTGCTCTCCTTATTTGGATTGAGCTGTGTTTTTGCACAAATTCCAACAAATGGGTTGGTTGGTTACTGGCCTTTTAATGGTAATCCCAATGATTTAAGTGGTAATAATTTAAATGGTTCTGTTTTTGGTGCGACATTGTCAACTGACAGATTTGGTAATTCAAGTTCTGCTTATTATTTTAATGGCACTGATAGTATTGTTGTAAATAATAATTCTTTGTTAAATTTCTCAACTGGTGGCTCGACTACAATTTCTGTTTGGGCGAAAAAAACAACAACTACAGATTTGTTTCATATACTTGGGAAAAGGGTAGCGTGTGGTCCTAATTTTCAATATCAAATTGGCTCAAACGCTGCACCTGATGGATTATCTTTTGGCGGAAGCGGTAATTTATTGAATTCTGGTTTTTTCTTGACAAGTAATCAGTGGTATCATATAATTGGCGAATTTGACGGTTTGAAATGTAAATTGTATGTAAATGGAGCTATTGTAGACTCAAGTTCTGCAAGTTTGCCATCAATAGTCTCTGCTAATTTAATATTTGGGTTTTCAGGCACATGTACTGGGTTTGTCGGTGAAATTGATGATATAAGAATTTATAATCGTTCGTTAAACCAAGTTGAGATAACATCACTTTACAATGAAAACGTTTGTTATCAAACCGTAACTGTAATTGATACTCTAGTTATTAATGCAAACTTAACTGGATATAATCCTATTACTTTTGCAAATACAATTAAAATTTTCCCTAATCCTTCAAATGACCATATTACCATTGATTTTGGGAACAATTATTCGACTATGAATGGTTACACGCTTAAAATTACAAATTCCTTAAGTCAGATTGTCTATACAACATCAATAAATCAACAACAGACGACTGTTGATTTGAATACATGGTCAGGTAACGGAATTTATTTTGTTCATTTGATTGATGCAAATAGCAGCACGATTGATATAAGGAAAATTGTTTTACAGTAAAAATTTAGAAAATGTATGAATAAATATTATCATAATCAATTCAGGCAAGACCTTGAACATTTGAATTACACAATACATAATGTTTTAGGCAAGGAATATAAATTTTTTGGGAATGAAAAATGGCAGAATTATAAGGCCGACTTGCAAAATATTTCTAATGAAAATAAACCAAAATTTATTCTGTCATTATTTATTACAATTTCTGTTGACCAAGCATTTTATTCATTTTTAACGGAGGAACAATACAACAGAGCAGAAAGTCTGTTGCGTTATCCTAAATTTGGTTGGTGCGGTATGGGACCCCATAATGAACCGCCGAAAAATATTATTATTCGACCATTGGAATTTGGTGAAGTAAATGGGAATAATATATTACATTTCAAAGACGATGCAATGAAATTGTATATTGAAGAAGTAAAAATATTTCAACAAAATTATTTTAGGGAATTAAATGTCAGAGATTTTTTTCTAAGATTAGTAAATGATAGAGATATTATTTCATACAGAGAAAGTATTGTTTACGAAGAAATTTATAGATGTTTACTTACGAATGTAAATCGTTTATAAATTAATTATTGGCGGGGTTTTTAATAACAAAAAAATGACAGAAAAGTAATTGAAGCCCCCCAGTGCATAACATCGAACTAGCGCAATTTTCCATACATTTAAACCCGCAAGCCCTACGGGCATGGCGGTAGGTCTAAGGTATTCCAAACATGCGCCAGTTCGAGGACCGTTATGCCTCATACTAAAATACAGACAACAATGAAACAACCACACGACAACTCAGCAAAGTATTATGACTTTGTTTTTGAAAGAAGATTTGGTGCTATGTATAGCGCTCTAACACAAAACAACCTTTCTAAAATTAGAGTTCTTAAACTAAATGGCAAAATTCTTGATTTCGGATCAGGAACCGGACGGATAAGTATTCCATTAGCAAAGGCTGGCTATGAGGTTACAGCGGTTGACTGTAGTTCCGAAATGTTAGAGGAATTAAGAAGAAAAGCTCAACCTCAAAACTTGAATATTGTAACACAATTAACATTGACAGATGTTATTTCAAATGAATTTGACTTGGCAATTGCTATTTTTACAGTTTTGGCTTATATAAAAACACAATCTGAATTGAAAGCTACGTTTCAGAATATTTACAATTCATTAAAACCAGGAGGTTTGTTTATGTTTGATTTGGAAAATAGAGCTGGCTATGATCAAATTTGTAGAATCAATAACGGAATCGTTCATAATAAAGAGGATGATAATGTAACGGTTAATTTCCAAGATAATGACTCTAATTTATGCGACTATTATGAGCAAGTCAAAGGAACTTTACCTAATGGCGAAGTCTTTAATTATAGCGAAAGTTTTGTGATTAAATTTTGGACTATAGATGAGGTTCGTTTAATTTTTAATCAGATCGGGTTTACTGAAATTGAAAAGTTTACTTTTGCTAATGCTGATTATTTAATTCTGAAAAAAACTTAGAATGACTTGAAAGTGGAGAAGCACGAAGGCATAACAGCGTGTAAGCAATATTGCCTTGCCGTCCCGAAGCTTCGGGACAACAAGGCAACATCGCCTACACGCAAAACGTTATGGGCAAGTTTAAAAAACATAGCGGTTCAAAGTAGGCTGACCACCTAAAGTGACAGACAAAAAAGTGGAGACACGAAAACCACAATAAAAAACAGGGAGTATTCTGAAAATCCAAAAGAGTAAGAACAAATTTTAAAAAATATAAAATGAAACAATTTCTTTTAATGGCAACAATGTTGCTGACTTTTGGGTTTGCAAATGCACAGTCAAAAGTATTTACAATTGACAAGTATGGCGGTAATAAAACCTCTTTTATGATGATTGATGGTGGTAAATTTTACACCATTGATAAATACGGTGGCAATAAAACTTCCGTTGCAATGGTTGAAGGAAACAAAATCTATACTATTGATAAATACGGTGGCAATAAAACTTCTATTATGATAGTTGACGGGGGCAAAATCTATACTATTGATAAATACGGTGGCAATAAAACTTCCGTTGCAATGGTTGAAGGAAACAAAATCTATACTATTGATAAATACGGTGGCAATAAAACATCAATAGCTATGGTTGAAGGTGGTAAAATTTACACAATCGATAAATATGGCGGTAATAAAACTTCTGTCGCCCTGATTGAAGGGGGCTATTCTAAAGTAGAATTGGCTTACATACTTACACGCATTGGGCTTCTGTAATTAAAATGCTACGGCTGATTTTCAGCCGTAGCATTTCTTTTATAAATTTAAAAATATGATTAACTACGTAGAATTGGCAAGAAAATATAAGCCAGAAACGATAAAAGTGCTTTTAATTGGGGAAGCTCCTCCTCCAAACGGGACTAGCTATTTCTATAAAATTCCTGACAAATATCCATCAAGGAATACTACAATTGAAAATGACATAAGTTTACCTGCCACCATATTCAATCACTATTTTGGCCAACGACCAAAAGACCCAAATGAATATAGTCGGTTTCTGGAATGCCTCAAAGAATCAGGAATATATCTTATTGACATTATAAATGAACCACTTGAGATTCGAAAAAAAGACAAATCACTTAACCAAGAAAATATAAACAAACTGATTTCAACTGAAAATTTGAATGATTTAGAAAGTCGAATCAACTCATTAAAGAATAATGACTCAAAAGTCATATTCTTACTTGCTAGAACAAAATATTTGAAAAGCCTCAGAATAAAATTTCCAAATTATTCGTTCGTAACTTGGAAATGTTTTAGACTTGACATAACGGAAGCAAAAGATTGTAAGAAGAACAACCCCAATCCAATTTCAGTAAAATAAATATATGACTAACTATCCAGCTACACCAGACGAAGTGTATGACTCAATTTGTGAAGCAATACAAATACAAATTGACATCATTGGTAACTTAGAAATACCATTATCATACGAGCAAATTCAAGAAATTGTAAATCGCATAGGTCAACTAAATAAGCAACTTGACGAATACGCAAAACGACATATGAATAAATAAAACCAGCCCATAACCGCGTGTTGCCTCAATTGGCGGTGACGTGCAAAATTGAAGCTGAGTGCTACTATCAAACTTTTGTGCAACTTGACAGTGAAGTGCCCCGAAATCGCCAACTGCGGCAACACGCAAAACGTTAGCTGCAACCCTAACAGACGACACAACCGACATCAAACTAACAATAAAACGGACGACAAATGCCAACGCTTCGCAAAATTAAAAGAGCTGCAAGCCAACACACGAGCCAACGCTTTTGCAGCACATTTAATTTTGCCCAACCGCACCCAAAGCCCACCCACCACCCGACAAGTGGACAGTTGACAATTTGACAGCAACTTTGGACACAAAAACGTTTTAAAAACTTAACTTTACCGACTTAAATAATAAGAGAAATAAATAATGGCAAAAGACAGATTTACAATTGAAGAACGACAAGGTTTTTATAATGCTATTCTTCATCTTGACAATGAAAAAACATTTGTTTTAGCTGACAAAGAAAATGATACTCTAAGTTACACAGACAAGATAAAAAGTTATGAGAAAATCACTGGAACACCAAGTGATGAAGAATTGACAAGAGCTTTGATTTTATTGCAAATAATCAAAAATTACGACTACGACCCAGCTAAAATTGAAATTGAAAACTCATTTGAAATTGGCGGACGCAGAGAAGAAGGTGCAAGAGCAGTAGAAACAGACATTTGTATTAAAAATGACAAAGGAGATATTGAAATCCTTTGTGAAGTAAAGAGAATACAAGACTATTTTGGAACGGACGACCCATCTATTAAAAAGCAACTTTTCAAACCATTTGAAAACATCGTTAAATACAGTAAAGCTAAATATTTGTATCATTTATCGGTTGATATTCCTTTAAGCAAAGAACATTTTCCTTTACAATGTATTGGAATAGATACCAATGTTTCAAAGACATTTAAAGACTGGGAAAAGCAAGGTAAAACACCCCATTTTCTTGACTTCAACAAGTCAGGTGAAAAACCAATTATTCAGGAAGTTTTCTTAAAGCTTGATGGAGACGAAAAAAATCTTGAAAAGAAATTTAAAGATTTGAATGACAATTTTGGAATTGATTTCATCAAAAGAATTTGGAGAACATTATGGGATAATATTTGGGGTGGAACTTTGGAAGACAATAAAAAGTTTGAAAACTTCAACAAAGTTCTTTTAGCAAAAATCTATGACGAAAGAAAAACTAAAACAGGGACACCCTATTCCTTTCAACGAAAATTTAAAGGTGGGCTTCCTCAATCAGAAGAAGAATTAGCAAACGACATTGACTTGCTTTATCGCAGAGCTTATCGGGAATACTTATCCAAGGATAAGAACATAGAATTGATAAGCATAAAAGGCATAGACTTTAAAGAGTTTTCTGTATCACTCACAGCAAAATGTGTCGAACAACTACAATCAATTTCATTTCATAAAAATCGCTATAAGAATGTTGACATTTTGGGTGAATTTTATGAAATGGTTATTAGGGATGCTTTTAAACAAACCAAAGGTTTGTTTTTAACACATCCTAATATTGTTCTATTTATTCTATCTGCTTTGGAAGTTGACGAATTAGTAAAAAAGAAATTAAAAAACCCAGACGAAGATATTCGTTACCGCCTACCTTTTATAATTGACCCAAGTTGTGGAACTGGAACATTTCTTATTCATTATATGCACTACGTTCAAAAATTCGTAGAAAGCAATCAGAAAAAAATAACAAGCGGTGATGCCGATGTTACAGATTTTATTGAAAGAGAAATGCTGGAAAAAAATGCTTACAAATGGGTAAAGGAATATGTTTACGGTGTAGATAACGAGCCAGTATTAGCAACGGCTTGTCAAATAAATTTAATTCTTCACGGAGACGGAAGCACAAATATTTATAATGCAGACGGATTAGATAGTTTTACTGAATATTCAAAAATGGAAGTAACTGGTGCTGTAAATATGCTTTCATCAAAGGTTCAAAATGGTTTTGCTTATTACTCAAAAGACGTAATAAACAAGTTTGATGTTATCATTTCAAATCCACCGTTCAATGTAAACATCAACAAAGCAAATGTTCAGAATAATTTTACTATTTCTGGTAAATCAGAAGCTTATTTTCTTGAAAGGTGGTATCAACTATTAAAGCCAAACGGAAGAATTGGAGTTGTTTTGCCTGAAAGTTTCTTTTCAGTTGAAGATGATATTGCAGGGCGAATGTTTTTATATAAACATTTCAATCTTAAAGCAATTGTAGCTTTACCAAATCACGCTTTTCAACCACACACAACAACTTCAACGAGTTTGCTTTTTGCTAGCAAAAAAACTAAAGAAGAAGAAACGAAATTCAATGAACTTTGGGAAAAACATTCAACTGAGTTTGATGAAAAACTCAATAAGGTTTTCAAACTACTGCCTTCAAATAAAACAGATGTAGATTTTGAAATTGCGAATAGAGAAACGGAAAAAAGCATTTCAAAAATACTTTCTAAAGTTGAGAACAAATGCACAAAAGAATTTGGGGTTGGCTTTGTTGTGTTTCCTTTCTTTATTGACAAGTTTTTATTTGATGCAGAAAACTTCGCTAAAATTAAAAAGTCAATCAAGGACACAATTTCAGCCAACAAAGCAAGATGGACTTTATTTAAAGTTTCTAACACACAGAAGGGTAAATTTTATAATTTTTCAATTCAAGATTTAGGATATAAAGCAGGTAAAAAAGGTTCAAAGGACAAACCCAATGAACTTATGACAGTTCATTCTAAAGATGGAAAGAAAATTTATAACATAAAGTATTCGCATAGTTGGGAAACTATTGACAACAAAGACAAAGAAACAGTATTAGGTTTAATCAAAGAACTAAAAATATGGCAATAATTACAGAAGAAAACTCAATTGAGTATTTGTCGGCTTTTTCACCAATAAGATGCGACACACATTTTAAATATAATATTAAACTTGCTGACAAGTTTTTCTCAAATGAAAAAATCAATTGGGTTTCTTTAGGTTCTGTTTTAGACAAAGTTCAAAACGGAATGAATGTTACTACTGACTTCTACTCAATGGAAGAAACAGATATTTTGTATTTATCTGTTTCGCAAATCAAAGAGTATGGTTTAATAGAAAAAAATCAAAATTATCTTACAGACGAAGTTAAAGACCTAAACGTATTTTTTGAATTAGAGAAAGATATGGTTTTAACGACACGTTCAGGAACAATTGGAGTAGCACTTTCTACAAATCATCCATCATTTGCATTTGACGACAAAACTTATGTTGCTTCAGGCTTTGTAATAGTTTCAACAGTTAAAGAAAATTTTTCAGCAAATGTAATTGCAAATTATATCAACCTTTTTGACGTTCAAAAATATTTGACTGCAATGGCTGCTGGTGCTTGTCAAAAGAATATTGCTCAACCAACAATCAAAAATCTACCTATTCCAGAAGTTTTATTGACAAGTAAAGCAGACTTTGAAGGATACTTTAATGAGTATGAAACAAAAAGTTTAGAGCTTTTGAAAAACATTGACGGGTTAGAAAATCAATTGACAGAATTAAAATCAGACATTTCAAGTTCAATCAAAAAGAAAATAAACGAGCATTACAAATAGCCAACGCATTTGGTGGCACATTTGCTTTTTTGCAACCGCACAAAGCCAAACAAAAAAAGCAAAAGAGCCACCAAGCCAACGCACCAAGACAGGAACAAAATGACAACGAGCAAACATGACAGAGAAGAAGGGCAGCAGCTAACAGCGGTTTGGCGTAATGGCGGGTGCAGTGCTTCGTATGACAGTTTTGTGGTAGGTTCAAGTGCAGTTCTTCGATTGAACTTTTGTGCTAAAAATCCGCCACTACGCCAAGCCGCAAACCGTTAGCGGTCATTGTAAATAGACCAAA
>Ga0247831_1007776_pt1 | contig 11732 bp, 10 predicted proteins | sample LaCruzMarch2015__9_FD_192406 | JGI IMG/M metagenome (GOLD analysis project Ga0247831, IMG submission 192406) | Freshwater microbial communities from meromictic Lake La Cruz, Castile-La Mancha, Spain - LaCruzMarch2015_1m | ecosystem: Environmental > Aquatic > Freshwater > Lake | place: Spain...
TTGGCCAAATCGAGCACATATCGGCATTCGATATAGTATGGACGATGGATTTAGGTGTCGGAATGGGTGTATTACCTACAAGGCGCCGGCTAGAACCACGCATACATTATTTTTTATGACTTTTGAGTGTCATGCTGAGACGATGCAAATTACCCCAAATGAAAGGCTTCGCCGACAATCCGACGATGCAGATCGCTAATATAGATACTAATCATTAATAGTACAGCTTGGTTAACAATAATGTTTAAATTAACCACTACTACTATGTATCATTTTAGCTTACTGTTGTTTCACCTCTCGGATGGTGTATCAAACCATGGTAATAGCAGCTGTATCGTGGCTACAACCACCAAATCTGCACCTCACACCCTCTCATACATGTCTTGCAAGAGTACGGCTACCATGGTTGTCATGCAAATTTTGCGCCGAATTGACGATTACATCAATGAGAGGAGAAGATGAGGGGGCGACCTTTCCTCCCTTTTTTCCCCTCTCCTTTTTCTTCCTTTTTCTCTTCTTCTCCCCCTTTCTCCCCCCTTTCTCCCCCCTTTCGGGGAGATCTAAAAGTCTTCCACCAGCATGATCTAAAAGCCGACGTGCCACATCCACGCGATAATATTATTATGGACCTCCGCAAGCAGGGAAGAAGTCTATTAATCGCCGGTGGGACTGATGGAATTGGGTACGCGTACTTGGTCCTCGAATGTGAACGTCGAAAGTATAATGTGATTTATGTCCTAGGTCGTAATTTTCATCGTATCGATACCGATCTATTACCTTCACTGGAACTTCGTCATGAGGAAAAGGAAGGACGCACTCCTACGATTATAAAGCTAGTATGTGACATTACCGACAAAGTTGCTCTAAAACAAGTTATTGATCAAATTAATACTAATAGTAATTGTCAGGGGATATGTACTTTTGTTAACACTATTGGGACATATACAAGAGGAACAATCATGGAATTGTGTAATGACGATAATGCTGTCGAACAGCATTTTCAATTAAATTGTATAGCGAACATTAATCTTATCCGTGCAGTCTTACCAATACTATTGAAGAAGAAGAATAAGCAACAGGGAAACAACGATGATGATGATGATGGCGATGGGATGGGACCACAGATACTCATCTGTGGTGCAAGTTTAGCACTCCAAGCACGTAGTCCATATGCATTACAATCGGCCACAAAGGCAGGATTAAAATTCTTCATTGATACATTACGTATTGAACTTAAAGGTCAAGTAAGAGTCATGTCAATATTGCCACCGAGTGTCAATACAACCATATTCGCAAAAGGTGGAGATGTACGTGATACATCGAATTATCCACCAGCCGAACGAGTTGCCAATGCCATGTGTTATATGCTTGATTGTCCAGCTGATATTAGCATTCCTGAATTGGTACTTGAGCAACATGAATTCCTCCAACAAGAGACTGATAATAATGATGTTGAAAATAATAGAATGGAGGAAAAACAACTCCCTAGATACAGAAATCATGATGGATACCTCGTGGCATGGGGATTCCCAGTGGAAGGTTTCAATAGTGCACTAACGTATAAGGCACAAGATAATGATCTCTTCATTGTGACATACCCCAAGTGTGGTACAACTTGGACTCAGCACATCATATATTTAATCCTTAATAATGGCAATCCACTCCGACCCGATCAACGTCTTGATTTAGTATTCCCACACTTGGAAGAAGTTGGTAAGGAGTTTATAATAACGAATGGGACTGTTCTTGGTGGGTACCGATTGATTAAAACACATTTACCCTACAATCGTGTACCAAAGAATAGTAATGCGAAGTATATTTTTGTATCACGTAATCCCAAGGATTGTGTAGTGTCATTCTATCATCATACAGTTGGTTTTCCCAAACATTATGATTTCGCGAATGGTAAATTTGACATCTACTTCAATCTATTCCTTAAGGGTAAAGTTGACCATGGTGATTATTTTGATTACTTACGCCAATTGATGGATCATAAGGATGATCCTAATGTCCTATTTCAGCGGTATGAAAATGGAAGACAAAATACAAGGGAATATGTATTGCAGATAGCATCCTTTCTTGGTGAATTCTATCCTGAGCGACTACTGGCGGATAATGAAAAGATTCTCAATTTTGTGCTCGAACATTCATCACTCGATAGTATGAAGAAGGAACCTGCAAGATGGTGCAGTGATCGCACTGGTTTTCAACCCTTCATACGACGGGGGGCCACAGGGGAATGGGATGAGTTGCTATCCAAAGACCAAGCAATGATGCTTCAAAATCGTCTTGATGAAATGTTTACAAAGTCTGAATTGGATTTCTTGGGTGATCTCTATCATTAATTGGAAAGTTCAGGGGAGAGGTTTGGATACACTCACACATTAAATTATAAACATTATCTTATTTTGGTAGAGTGCCTGTTCCAGAAGTAGTATCTTCACTTTCTTTACTTTTGTAAAGACTCTTCAAGTATCGATTTAATGATTCAATTTCCACCCTCCTTAACTGTGCTTCCATACCATCGTCAATGGCATACCGATCGACATCCTTAGACATGGGTTCTAACTCGATGTATTGAGCTGAAGGATACTTCATCTTGATTTCCTCTTCAATATGACGCACTTCACGTTCGACAATGCGCATAACATCCTCGGCATACCAGCTAAGTAACACCCTTAAATCTCTATCCAAGGTATTCTTGGCATCGAAAAATTCTTTCTCATAGCGTGGCAGGAGCTTCGCGGCAAGGAATGTACCATCGAAATCAACTTCTGCCTTGAATGAGAATGTATCGGGTCCTGTCCATTGACTCTGAATGGAGTACACATTGTCAATACTACGTCGAGCCAATATCATCTTTTCTATATCTTCTCGAGTTGCCGTATCTAATCCTTGTCCGATCAAGAAACGATGGTTCACCCCTGCCAGGGACACGCCCATTGCTAACAGTAGACCTGATATACCCACCCCCGCAACCCCATCCCAAATTGGATTGCCAGTATAATGAGTCATCCCAATCCCACCAATTGCCAACACTACACCAAAACATGCCGCTCCGTCCTCTAACAATACCGCCAATGTGGCTGGATCACGTACCTTCGTCGTGGCATATTTCCAAAATGACATGTCTTTATTAATACCATCTCCATCAATCCTCCGTGATGCAAGCATTTCTTGTACAGTCTTACCAAAGACATAACCATCCATACAAAAGCTAAAAAGTAACACTGCCCACACCTCCTTGCCCACCTCTGTTGATACACTGGGATTCATCAATTCCCCCACCGCGTGTGTCATGGATACGCCTCCACCCAAGAAGAATGTCCCTAATGCACTCACCAATGCCCAAAAGTACATTGCCTTACCATACCCATATGGATGATTCTTATCTGGGGCATGATGTGACTCCTTCAACCCCACGAGTAATAATGCCTGATTGCCCGAATCAACTAATGAATGGAAGAATTCGGACAGCATTGCCGAGGATCCACTTGACAATGCAGCTGCTAGTTTGGCAACGGTAATGGCCAAATTACCCGCAAGTGCACGTTGGACAGCCTTGGCAGTATTGGCACGTGACTTGGCTTGTTGGGCGAGTAACTTTTGTTCCATGGCACGTCGTCGTTCTATGACAAGTTTAGGATCGGATAACTGTGTAGATTGATCAAATTCATGTTAATAAGGAGGTTAGGCATGAAAACAATAATTAAGATTGAACGGAAATCATAGCAGTATAGCAGTTGCAGCAATACTCACCAATGCGTCCGATGATTTAAATTTGTACTGATATACTGGAACTGTCCCCAATATATCAGTTGCTAGCTTTATATTGGCATTGGCTTTGTTGGGAGCATTGTGTTCCTTGTTATCGGGATTACTAAAAGGGGCGCTGCCAGGTATTAGTGGTTGTGAATCTTTTAAATAATCAGCAAAGTCATCTGGTGTCCTTTGTGTATTGGTAGGATTGGAGTTGGAGGAGGGCGATGACGATTCCATCTCTTCGACTTCAGACTTAAGAGCATCAATATACTCTTTTGAATATCGCATTTTTGGCTTTATTTTCGTCGATGGGTCAATGGATTCTGTAATTTGACTTGCACTCGCAATATTATCAGGAGACTGTTTTCCGTCCTTGGTATTGCTACCAAAATATCTGCAATTATGCCAGTCATTTTTGAAGTTATGCGGTGGACAGTCGTACAAATTAGCTCGAATGACGATCACATGCTGCCTGCTAATCCTTTGTGGTTCATTATTTACTCTCCCCCGTGTCGAGGATAACTTTCTCCGTCGTTCAACATTATTTGCAAACGAATCTACATGAGTGTCTATCGAGGAAATGCAGCCATATTTTTTCCTGCTATCATTCGCCACCCTACCAGAGAGATGAAGCAATCTATCCAGGAGCAAAGGACCACCGGTGCGATACATGAACAATGAGCAAAGGGTTTCAATAGACAACGAGGTGTCCTATCTCGGGGGTCAAATCCAAGATCTTGAGATTTCTTCCCGCTCAAAATGTAAGAACTCTCTTCCTAAGTGGACTCCAAATAATAATAATGCAAGGCAAAGTAAATCAAAGCAGAGGTCTGAAAGAATGGATCTCATGATTATTTGCTTTAGTTGGTTCCAAGTTCATTGGGTTGAAACTTCTCAAAAAATGTCAAGGCAGGTACAACAGTCTCTGAACAATATTCATGAAAGGCCCATGCTCTATTCAGTGCTTTAGCCAAAGGTGAGTAACCCGGTGTAAGAACAAACTTATGCCAATATGTGTCATTAGTTGGTGAAATGAAAGTCCTCCAGTTTGACTTGGTAGGGTCTATAATAAATCTATTATTTCTCAAATCAATATACCCACCATTCTTTAATAGAGAAATGAGTTCATTACCAGCATCGTTAGTCATGCCTGGCACACGCTCAATGAGATACCTTGTCTTCAAGGGAAATGAATCACAGGTTGACGTATCAAGAATGATAAAATTTGTTACACTCTCAAGATCATGATAGTTTTTCATGACCATCTTCGTTGTACCGATATCACGAGACATTGGTGCTAAATATATTGGTTTTGGTGAGTTACGTAGCTTTGTTACGACACCATTGGACAAGCTCATTACCATAATCAGCGCTGAATCAACAATATCTCTAGTAACTAGTTCAGCAGCAAAAGCACCTCCTGATGATGCGCCGATTGCAATAATGCGAGGAATAAGATTACTACCGTCGTCACTTCTTGTCGTATTTATGAACTGACTTATAAAACTGTGTTTCAATACGGCTTCGATTCGTACTACATCACGCGCTGCCGACCAACAACCACTCTTTCGATCAATGCTTGATATAGCCACAGGAATATATCCACTTGCAATGACAAGACGAACAATTCGTAATTCCTCTGACAAACCAGCACAGTTGGGACATGTCGATGGTGATGATGAAAAGAACTTCAATGCTGAATGTGTACATGCGTGTAAGAGAAGTACAATTCCTTTTGATGACGATGGTTGGTACATCGTTGAAGGAATAACGATTTGCATTGAATCCTCATTGTTCATAGGCGAAGGAATGTGTAGCTCAATTCCAGGAATTTCCTTTGCAACTTCGTCAACAGTGTTATTGTCACTGCCAAGTTGTGTTTGTCCAGCCGTCTTGGCGAGTGTCACTGACATTATAATTAAAGCGATCGACCAAACAACCAAGAATGTAAGAACCCCGATAATCTGATATGAAGACGTCTTCATTGGAGACGTGGTACCATAGTCAAAATACGGAGTTCCCGCGCTAAAACAGGCTAAAACCCATTTCAATTGTTGTTGTTGTTGTTGTTGTGTTGTTGTATCTGTGCACCAGCCTTTTAGATCGCTTCCTCAGGTTACTCCATGACGGAAGCCAAGCCATATTATGCAACAACCCCCTTTGCGGTGGGAGGGTACATGCTTTGTTCCGCGACACTACTAATATCGAACAAGTATGCAATATATAAAGTAGCAGCCCCGTCCTTCATCTTATTCTCACAATTAATTGGTACAGCCATTGTCGTAAAGGCATTTGCAGTCATGGGTAAAATTGAATGTGATGCATTGGAATCATCCAAGATTAAGAAATTCTTACCGGTAGCATTAATATTCCTAGCGACGATATTCTCGAATATGAAAAGCTTACAGTATGCCAATGTTGAGACCTTTATGGTATTCCGTTTCTCCACACCGTTGGTTGTTAGTATTGCCGATTATGCCTTCCTGGGGCGGAAATTACCCAGTACGCGTAGCTGGGTGTGTCTAATTGCGTTACTGGTGGGTGCATTCGGGTATGCCACGACTGATTCAGCATTTGAAATGCGCGGATATACCTTCTGTGCTATTTGGTATTGTATCTTCTGTGCCGATCAGATATATTTAAAGCATATTGTGGATACGGTGAAAATGCAGAGTACTTGGGGACGTGTTTTCTATTCCAATCTCTTGGCCAGTCTGCCATTAGTTTTCACATTTATTTATGATGCCGATGAACTAATAGCGCTGAAGAATATTACTTTTTCGGCATCTATCGCTGTCTTTATTAGTGTGGCACTGGGGGTGGGGATGAGCTACTTTGCATGGATGGCACGAGAATTATTATCGGCAGCAAGCTTTACAGTAGTTGGCAATCTTTGTAAAGTTCTGACGATATTAATTAATGTGACATTGTGGGATAAGCATGCGAGTACTACTGGGATTGCTTGTTTGGCATTTTGCCTCCTGGCAGCCGGGTTCTATAAACAGGCGCCGTTGCGGGCTGACAATAAAGATACCGACGATGGAATACCCCTATTGCCAAAGTAATCCAGATGATTCTCAAAATACAGAACTCACCGGGGAGTCACAGGATTAGGAGTCTATGCATGTATGAAACTGTAACAAATGGGGATACGACAGAAATCTCGTAATTATTAAGAGATATTCTGCACATTAAGATTTATAGCCCTATTCGTTTTAGCACGTCGTACAAACTTTTGCCCTTCTTCAATTTATCATAGTAGACCTGTGCTGCCATTTGTTGTAGAGCTATTGAGTACGTCGGATAGGAGTGCATAACAGTAGCAAGTTTATCGAAGGGAAGCTTTGTTTCCTTAGCCACAGATAATTCTGAAATCATTTCCCCTGCTGAAGGACACATTATTGTAGCACCTAGTATTTGCTTTGTTTTAGTCTGGTATAATACTTTGATAAATCCACTAGTGTCAGTCCCTTCACATACTGCCCTGTCAACTTTACCCAATTTTCGAAGTAATACTGATACTGCACTCTCTCCATATTTTTCATTTGCGGCTTGTTCTGTTAGTCCAACTGACGCTATCTCAGGGTCAGTGAACGTTGTGGATGGCACTTCGCTCAACAATCCCAAATCTTTCAAAGGAAGGAGAATGTTCCTCGCTGCTATGGCGCCTTGATATCCGGCATAGTGTGTGAATTGACGATCTCCCGTACAATCTCCCGCTGCGAATATTCCTTTGATTGAAGTCTGCAATTTGTCGTCCACCTGAATTCCATTTGTAGCACGATTAAGCTTCACCCCTATCTCATCAAGTCCCATGTTTTGAACGTTCGGCACTCGACCCGTGGCAATCAAAATGTGGTCTCCAACGATAGGCTCGTGAGAGTCGAGTGTTACCATGATTGATAAATCATGAGCATCTTTGAGCTTTACCGACAAAACTCGTTGGTTGCAAATTACATGTATTCCCTCCTTTTCAAAGACCTTCTGTAGTTTGTCAGATGCCTCATTTTCGCCTTGTGGCAGCAATCTATTTGATCGTGAAATAAGTACAACAGAACAACCAAGTCGTGATATTGCTTGTGAAAGCTCACACCCAATTGGCCCTCCACCCACTACAATTACTCTCGTCTCGCTTACTTGTCTCTTTTGATTTTGCTCTATAGCGTCAAAGAATCCTCCATCATCCCAGATATTTTCATATGTCCAAAACGGAATCGAGTCAAGTCCTGCAATTTCGAACATGGTCTTACCGGGTGCTGCTCCCGTTGCAATGACAATGCCAAACTTTGCATATATTTTAGTATTCGTACCATCAACTTCTTTAACATTCACTGAGTGAGCATCCTGAAAGTATGCTCGTCCATTGGCAATATCAATACCTAGTGATTTCAGCACCTTTGGACTATCATCTTCTTCATATATACGGTTTCTACTTGCATCAACGTCTAACTTCACGCTATTTAACATCTTGCGGAAACAGTCATCGTCGATAATTCCGGGATCTCCAAACTTTTCATTCATCTGTCGCCATGTATACGCACGTTTGGCTGCCGATAACAATGTCTTGGATGGCAAACAACCTGTCCATGTACAGTCGCCACCTATATTTGAGGATTCGATTAGACACACCGTCTTTCCAAAATTTGCTGCAAATTTGGCAGCGGTAAGACCAGCAGAACCTCCACCTATCACGACGAGATCATAGGTAGATAATGATGCATTTGATGATTGCAATTCATTCAACGAGGAGGTAGCACGCGGCAATTTGAAGCTATGTATTACAAATGCGTTCAGAGACATTATTGGGAGCAAACATGCTGTGCGAGTGAGAGCTCTCTTCATAATAAGTGCGTGCAATCCCTCCGCAAGCTTTGGTAGGTCTCCTATTAGGTGGTTGTTGTTAGGGAGACGCGACTAAAAGGTCGAGGAGGTCGGCGGTGACGCGAGAAACCGGGCTACTCGTACAAGTCGCCATCGTGACGAAGAACACACAACGGCGTGAGGGGAGGTTACCGCACTACAGCCCTCCAGAAGCGAAGGTTATCTTCTTCTTTTTGATCGTGAATGGGGTGTTTACTCGCAGCATCCGATACTCCTCACAAACAATGAGATGAAGAAGCTGCTGTCGACGAGCCTTGCATGTATTGCCCTAGTAGCATCGGCGTTAGGCAGAGACGCCATAGATGAAGCCATCCTCGATGATATTCTCCATTCATACATTAGCCATGCGCCAACCGAATGCAATACTACAGAACAGACAGCAAGAACATCGTTCAGCTTTGAGTGGCCTGGTACCAATAGCCTTTCAACCTGGAAAACCGCATTTGCTCCGTATGAGCAGGGGATGTTTCAAGCCATTATGTCTCATAATGATACAGGCAATCGGTCGTGGTCGATGAGAATTGGGACAGGTGGTAACATGTACAGTCACTTTTTCCCACATATGCATGGTGAGACTCTTCCACCTCAGGAGAATGCCAATGCTCCATGGATTGATGAGGTTCAGCAATCGGTGGCTGTTCCATTATCACTAAATACAAAACAAAATTTCTTCATTCATCAGGCGGGGGCATATCAGAAAGACGGGAACTATACGTCGACCTCTCCCTTCTACTCACCAAGTTTGGGTAAATATTGCAAGGACAATTTTTGCATATTTGCCTCCTGGGGAACACAGGCACATGTTCCGAATACGTTTACGTCTCCCATCATGGTTAGTTGTTGATTTTTGAGTTGAATATCTGTTGCTGCCTCTGTTTTTCTTTCTGCTCACACGCTCGTTCTTCTTCGTTATGATCTCTCCGTTCTGTCCAGTATATCAACAAGTATAGCAATTGTGGAAATGGGATTGTTGAACATACTCAAATGATTCATAACTTCGCCGACCCCAGCGATCCTCTCTCCACTATCAACACAGATTATAACTACTTTAACACACCTTGGACGGGTGTACGACCGAGTGCGTTGAGATATGCGCTAGAACCACGGTCAGACGATACATTGAACTACTCCGATGTTAACAACAACGATCATCTTTCTTTATGCAAATGGGGCACCTCTACTGCCACTGTTGCTAAACAATTATCCGAAACCAAGGGCTATACAACATTTGTGAATGGTGCATTGATTGTGAATCATACATCGTATGAACCCATCCCACTGCCTTGTCGTACAACCACCACAGACTGTAATTCCGCAAGTTGTATGGTATCATCCTGTAATAATACACAAATAAACAATGCAGGGTATGTACGGATGGAATTGAAGGTAGCACCCAACACCAATAACCCGTGTATTGCACACAGTAATCAAGCTGCACAAGGTTGGCTGGGACTGGTCATGATGACATGTGATTTCCATGATTCAGGTTATGGATCGAGTACTGCCATACGTACGAATTATGATCCATGCTCACCATGGACAGATATTGGGTTGTTCAATAGTCGTACTGGAAGGTAAGATCCCGTGAATTATTCCCGTTTCTTTCTTTTAGCATTCATCGTTAATTTATGTACTAACCGAATGTTCGTATTTAGAGGTGTTCATGTGGCCTTGCTCAAATTTTGGAGTTGGAACAGTGATAAAAAGGTTTGGTTTGCTGTCTACACTAAAGACACGACTACTGCCACGAATACACTAAATGAAATATTCAGTAATGCCGGATCCACTGATGTTTTGCCCATCGAAATTCGTCCGTTGCGGAAATCTGACGTGCCAACAATATTGGAGGCCACATCGTTGACGAAGCTTCCACTTGCATCCGTTCCTGCAGATTATAACTCAAGTGCTATTAATGCATTTACCTACGTCTATGGACGCGGAGCAGCGAATGCGGCAGCTGGTGGTAATAGTCAACGACGTATAGGCAGTACAGATCACTCTCAAGGAAGAGACTTTACAGTCCTTGAAATGTCTTGGGCGGGGCAGGCTAGGCTTAGGGCAGGAGACACATATACGAATCGTGGCTATTATTTCTCTAGCAACCTGGGTTCTGTAAAGGAGACAGCTGATATTTTGAGAGATAAGATAGTTGTGGATAAAATAGGTTTGGAAGAGTGGTCTCCTCGCGTGGTTCATATCTACAAGGCTGGCTCCAACTTTGTGGCTAAAGCTGCCTTGTTGTCTGGAGGGCAAAATACGATATGGTAAGTTTCTTTATCCTTGTCTGGTTGTGACTGCAATCTGTCATCATTCCGCTTGGTAACATTCCTCACTTCTCTCTGCTCGTGTTAGTGCTAGCTCATCTGCCTCATTGGTTTGCTCGGGAACATCAACGCCAAAAGCAGGATACGTACCCTTCTTCTATGTGACATGTGGAAGCTTAACATACCTTGGACCTAATCCATATCACTTTACGCCATCCTTTGGTACACGATTCCCTGGTCATGGAACAACAGGAAATTATGTGAGGCCATATCTTTGCAGCAATCAAACAACGTCAATCCGTCCTACATGGAAACTATTTGGGTTCTTCAATTCCACCAACGCCGGATGTGCTTCTCTTACCACTACCACATATAATACCACTGTCTGTGACCTGAATTCAAACAACAATCCCACGGAAAGTCCATCATCAAGCTCAACTTCTGATAATCCCAGTATAGCTCCTACTGCAAGCCCGAGTAAATCGCCCGTGACATCAATTCCCACCACTACAAGTTCAACCACTACCAGCCCATCTGCAAGCCCGAGTAAATCGCCTGTGACATCCACTCCAACCACTACGAGTCCAACCACTACCAGCCCATCTGCAAGCCCGAGTAAATCGCCTGTGACATCCACTCCAACCACTACAAGTCCAACCACTACCAGCCCATCTGCAAGCCCGAGTAAATCGCCTGTGAAATCCACTCCAACCACTACAAGTCCAACCACTACCAGCCCATCTGCAAGCCCGAGTAAATCGCCTGTGACATCCACTCCAACCACTACGAGTCCAACCACTACCAGCCCATCTGCAAGCCCGAGTA
>Ga0247831_1007781_pt1 | contig 11725 bp, 14 predicted proteins | sample LaCruzMarch2015__9_FD_192406 | JGI IMG/M metagenome (GOLD analysis project Ga0247831, IMG submission 192406) | Freshwater microbial communities from meromictic Lake La Cruz, Castile-La Mancha, Spain - LaCruzMarch2015_1m | ecosystem: Environmental > Aquatic > Freshwater > Lake | place: Spain...
GTTGAGTTGATTTCTCTCCAGCCAATACAGACACAGGCAAACATAATAAATAAAAAGAAAGCAAACAAGACCGCAAAAAGAATAACCGCAAAAACTGCGACAAATAAAGCAAACATATTAAGTATAGTCATTAACATTAGTGGGCCATGAGCATGATGGTTAATATAAATAAAAGGATTAGTATATAAATCCGTTTAGCCCAATATTGTTGATTTAAGATACGCGGGTCGTGAATTAAGTAACTCTGCAACTCCAGCATATCTTCGTCATATTCAATGTACTTTGGCCTTAACGGGTTTAGGTAATATGCGCAACCTATCTTAATTTTGCCATTGTTATATGGCACATCCATTACTTGTCGGCCTTATCTGCCAATCGGTCAAAAAACGATGCCATGATGCTTTCTAGCTTGTCAAACCGTGCAGCCATCTCAACTCGCACTTCTTTTAAATCATCCTTGCGCACATACAGTTCTGGCAGACCTTTTTCAATCAGGTGGATGTCTCTGCGCAATTCTTTGACAGAGTCCCAAAGTTCTCTGGCAAACCAACCAATAGACGCAATAACGCATCCAAGGCCAATGTTAATAATAGTTTGCCATTCCATATTAGGTTTTCATAATGTAGCAAAGGGCATAGTAAGGAGGTAAATTAGCGTTAGTTCCGCTTGTTCCAGCATTAGCATTGGTTACTGAAATTCCAGTTGATTCTGTGCTAGTAAACGCATGAAAATTGGTGCTACTACCGCTTTGTTGATTTACATTTCCTGCTGCTGCTGTAGTTGTAGTTCCAAAAGCTGCCGTATTGTTAACACCAGCAAAACCTTCAACATGATTATGTTGCGGATCAGTAACAGTAGCAGTATGTGTATGAGTAACAATTATTGCATCTGCCGATCCACCAGTAGCATTTACAGCGTAAGTATTACCAGCTCCAACAATAAAACGATCTCTTAGGTCTGGTGTGCCGCTTGTGCCATTACATAAAACATATCCAGCGGGAATTGATCCAATTGATCCAGACCATAACAAAATACCGCCAGACGGTATTGGTGTCGCAGATGGGGGCGTTGCACCAATAATTCCGTACAAATTGTCGTAGGTTTGTATGGTTACATTGCTTGAAGTTGCAAGTACAAATTTATAAAAAAACCCTTCTGTTAACCAAATGGTAGAGGGTGGCCGGCCATCCGTTCCCAATATGATGGGATTGGTATTAGCAATTAAACCACTAGAATCTGTATAGGTAGCAAGAGGGGTTGTTGACCCAGCTTGGTAGGTATAAAGTTTTCCAGCGTTTAACGGCAAGCCATCGTTATTAAAAAACTGAAAACCATTGCCTATGGGGGATAGATTGACTGCCATAAATTATTCCTTTTTGCTTAGAATATCTCTAATTAAGTTAGATTTGCCTTCAACACCAGCTACTGGGCCTAAAGTTTCTTGTTCAAATTTTTTACCAGCACGGCGCTCGCGAGCCTGTTTTGCCATAGTACCAATAGGTATAAGATTTCCTGTAGAAAGGTTTAATACTACTTCAGCCGCTTTTCCAGCTTTTTCCGCAAGGCCAGCAACTAAAGTATTGCTATTGTTAGCAAAACTACCTTTAGGTTGAGCCATAACCTTACGAGATACTTCACCTAAATCCCTAAGGGTTTGGGCCGTAGCGCCATCAAAGATGTTTTGTAGTTTGGGGTCTAACTCTTGGAGCGCTTTGTTATAAGCAGCTTGGGAAAAATTACCTTGTTGATCTACAGATTTGTTTCTTAAATGCTCAATAATATTGGCAGCTACTGCGTATTGGCCATCTGTCCCTTTACCAAGGGCCTCCATCATGGTTTGAACATTCTTTTCAGTTCCTTTGCCCTTGCTGAGTACAAAAGTATTAACAAAATTTTCTGCAGCAACCTTATCATTAACTGCTGCTTTGTAAGCTGGGTCTCGATCAAGAGCTTGAAATCTTTCTCTTGCAGCTGCTCGCGCTGCATCTGCCAATGGCTTTAATGCTGCGGCTCCTCCAGTTAATGGTAATTCTTCTAAAGAGTCTCTAATAATTGAAAGAGCCGCTACCTCATTGCCTGAATTTGCAACTTGTGCTTTAGTTGTTTCTTTATATAAATTAGAGCGCAAAGCCTCAAACTGCTCAAAATCCATTTTGCCGCCATCCCGATAGGCTTGTAATTGCCTTTGTATTGTGGCTGGTACAAATTCGCTTTTAAGTTTTTTTCTTAGTTGTATATCGGCATTGTTTACAAATGCGCGCGAATCAATTGGAAAATCACCTCCGGCTGCCGTTTCTAAATTTTTATATAAATTTCCAATATTTGTAAGCCGGTCACTATCTATACCCTTATAGGTATCAATAACAATTTGCCCAAAATCAGACGGTTTAGAGCCTGGCAAATCAGGAGCCGCACGGTCTCTAATATCAGATAAATTTTTAATTAATGCTTTGTTTGTTTCTCCCATGCGGTATGCAATATTTGGCAATTCCCCGCGGCGGTTTAACTCGTTACTAAGCGCCACTAAATCGCCAGTAGCTTGGCCACGGGTTAGGTAAATAGGTGTAGGCAGATTTAATGCTTGGGCATGAGATTCTAAAGCCTGCAAGTTAACTCGATTAGTTGGAATGTTGCGCACAGCGCCCTGCAGTTCTGGTGGCAAAGCATCAATAGCCGCTCTAATTGCTACGGGGTCACGCCGACCAGCTGCGCCAACACTTGCTAATCCAGGCAGTCCTGGTGGGTCTTGTTTAAATTGCGGTGCCGTTCCCTCAACAACCGCCTTAACATTTTCATACTCTTTAGCCAACATTCTTGGCTTGCCCTCTGGCTTTGAGGGCGGTAATCTCCCTGCAGCCGCAACGCCAGTTAACTCTGGGGCTAATACTGGTGGCAGTTTTGTAGCCTCAAATGCCTTGCTAACGGTTTCTACCATTTCTTTGCCAGACTCTGTACGGGGTACATAAGTTCCGGCTTTCATTCTTGCTTTAAAAACATCTTGGCCAACATTTGGTTTGCCAGTAATCTTGCCGTAAATGTCAGAGCCTAATTGTTCTACAGCAGCAATTGGGGCAGTAGCTGCGCCTGTAGCTAGGGTCATCGCAGTTTCAACTGGGGCATCCATTAAGAATTCTTTAACATTACGCACTTTGCGCTGTTGGGGTTCTTCGATTACGCGCCCAGATGCGTCTTTCTTAACAACCTCTGGAACACCAGCAACCAAGGTTTCTCTTAGTTTTGCCTCTTGCGATATATCACCCATTGCTTGGGTGGTTTTCTGTTTTTCGTATTCTTGTTTGGTAGCGCTCAAAGCGCTAAATAAATCAGTTGCTGGTGCGGCCGGTTTACTTGGTTCGGCTTTTTGTTCTTTTTGGTATTCTTGTTTGGTAGTGTTAATAGCATCAAACAGACTGCCAAAACTTGTACCGCCCTTGGATTCTGTGGCTGCCATAGCGGGTGGTATACCTATACGCTCAAAAAATGCTTGCCGGCTGGTAATTGGTAATTTATTAAACTCGGCTGGATTAGATAACACTCTTTCTAAAGGACCAGTATTCATTGGCGCATTACCAAAACTGATGCCACGGGCAATTTCTAATGCCCTATTTCTAGCATCTTCGGTTAGATTTTCATGGACAAATGGATCGCTCATTATTTTTGCCTTGGCAAAGTACCAGTATTGGTAAGACTTTCAATGTTTTTGGCTTTGCGTTCAAACTTAATTAGCGCCTCCAAATCGGTTGGTTTAATTTTGTTATAGGCTTCTATTTTTTCTTTAGGTGTCAGTCTGTCTGATGCAAAAATTGCCATTCCTTCCAATACTCTAGGGTCTGCGTTTTCGTCCCATGCTGCTCTATAACCCCGTGGTAGGTTGGCTTCGTTAAATCCAAGCTGCAAGAACTTGTTAGCGCCTTTTGCTTGCAACATTGCGCCATATGCATCACCGCGCAGTTTGGTTGCGATGTTTCTTAATGTGCCTGGTGGAAAACTTGTGTTTCCCATTGACTGAGCAACCAATGCCGTTGCCGCATCCGTTTTTCCGCCAATAGCTTGATTGGTGGCAATTGTAAGGTCAGCTAATTCTTTTTCTAATAATTTGTAATCCGCATCTCCAATGGCTGCTCGTAACCTACCCTCTAATTCACCAGGCTTACCAGCTTGAAAATCCCTACTGGACTCAATTTTGCTAATGGTTTGCAATACTCTGTCTACACGGTCTAAACCCATAGGCGCAGTTGAGCTAATTGTTGATAGGTTTTTAATATAGGCTTGGCCTTCTTCAGTAGCTGCTTGCTCACCAGGCGCAAATGGGCGAATATCGCCCGCTCTGCGTACTTGGTATGGCAAAGGAAAGCCAGGGTCATTTCTGCTTGCAACCATGTCTGCGCTGGTTACACCTTTGGGCGCTCCAACTTGCGGCGCTGCTGCGGGTACTACTGGTGCTGCGGGTGTTACAGTAGGCGCTGCTGGTGCTACTTCAGGCTGCACAATGTTTGCTGGCGTTATTGTGGCTGGACCAGTACGGAACATAGCTGGCGCACCACCAGAGGTAGTCAATTGAGGTGTTTGTAATTGTTGCTGGCCAGTAGGCCCAATTTGCGCCTGTATAACATTTGCTAACATTTGAGGCAATGCCGTTGGATTGTGTGCGGCAGTTGCAGTAATTGGTGACAAAATTGCAACAACCTGCGCTTCTGGAACCCCGCTAGAAATTGCTTTTTTTTGAATTTCAAGCATGGCTTCTACTGTTTTATTTCTATCGCCACTTGCTATTCTGGGGTCGTTAATAAAACCACCGGCAATGCCAAATACTTTATCCGCACGGGTTTTACTCAAGTTTTCGCCTGCGCTTATTTCTCCAATTTTGGCGGTTTTAGTTGCAATTCTAGATTGCTCTACCAACTCAGGGAATACTTCGCTTTCGCGTTGAAACGCTTGGGCTCCGCGCGCCAAATTTAACATTTCTGGCAATGTCATAGCTGCCGGTGGTTTAGCGCTTAAAGAAATGTCTGGTTTTATATTAATTGCCATGATTGATCCTTACGCAACTGCTACGGGGTTATATATTTGACCAGTTTGTGGTCCACCCGTTGGTGGTGGGGTAACTGCTTGCGGTCTAATTAAACTATTTAAATACGCCATATTTCCAAGATTTGTTGCAGCGCCACCATAAGCATTTGCTGCGCCCACTTGTCCTGCGCCTAACGCAGCAGCTTGTCCAGTAATTAATCCGGTTTGCCCTGCTGCAAAACCTTGCCCAGCATTTACGCCAGTATTTACCGCTCCTTGACCCATGCCAGCAATATTAGCCAAAGTGTTGTAAATGTTGCCACGCTCAGTCTGAAAACGGTTAAATGCGTTGCCGTACTCGGTAGATGCTAAGTTTTGGCCATAGTCAGTAAGGGCGCGCATTGTATTACCGCTAATTGCCCCGCCGCCAATATTAGCTAAACGCTCTGTGGCCTGAGTGCCAATTTTTTGGCGAAATGCCATGCTGGGGTCTAAATATTGTCCAAATTGTTCTGGTCCAAACTGAGCCGTTAAAAACGGTTTCATTTTTTCAATGTCTTTTAATGCGGTGTAACCTGTCTCGCGGTAAGGTGCTAAATCTTCCCTGCCTTGGTAATACATTTCCGCTTCTTGAGCCAACGCACGATTTGCTGCGTCTGCTTGAGTTCGCGCCGCGCCTTTAGCTGCTTGCGCACCCATGTATCCAGTTACTAAGGTTGCTCCAGCAACCGCCGTCATTCCCCATGTCATTTTGCTTCTCCCTTCAGTCGTTTAAGACTGTCTACTGAATCTATAAATCCCAATTCTGCATAATTTGGCGCAATTACTTCTTCTTCAATTTTTTCCAAATCTTCTTCGCCGTAATATTGCGTTAGATGAACTGTTGTCCAAATTGTGTCCTCCTCCGCAACAACCGCTCTTTTAAGTCCTATTTCAGAAATAAAAGTACATGGCGCCTCAAAATACTTCTTACCAAATTCAGTTGCAACGCTTACTTTGCCTTGCAATATAAAGTTTAAATGTTGATGTCGATGTATTTTCCCAATAATTAAAGTTCCTTTGGGAATAAACATCTGTCTTGCATAAGTGCAACATCCATATTTTTCATCCAACGGCGCAAAATGATGCGTTACTTTACAGTCTGGCAGCGTATCTTCAACTAATCCATCTTTAATCATATTTTGCAAACCATCCTGTACAGTCAAAATTTTCTCACGAAAATCAACTTTTTCGATGGAATTTTGGGCAGATGAAAGGTCAAACATTGTAATATGGTATCCGCTTAGACTCGCCATTGACGGTCACTTCAATAAATCCCTCTGGGTTTGCCGGTAAGGTTGCCGAACCAGCCGTAGCTGTTGCTGCGCTAGAGAAGTTCAACAGATTAAGCAAAAATAGCTGCCAGGCGCGAGTTGGCCGTCCAGTATCATCAGTCAATGGGCTAGTTGGCAGCCGTTGGTTTTGCGGTGTAGACATTAGTTTTCTCCAGCTTCGGCCTTTAAGTTTGCAGAAATAATGACTGCCTTAACGGGGTCAGATATGGAAACCTCAAAGACCTTATCGCGAGAAAATCCTAACCGCCGCCAAATAGCACGATTTAAGTATTTTCCTTGTTTTCCAATGGTTGTCCAATATTCGTTAGACCATGTAGAGCCACCGTCATTAGACCAGCGCAACATCGCCTGTGGGTCATCCCCTTGGCCGGTTGATATACCAACGCCTGGCTGAAACTGAATCTGCAACTCATGGAAATACTGGCGCTGCAGGTCGCTTGTAATGTGTGGGGCTCTGCGAATCCGGCGGATTGTTTGGCCATCATCGGTATAAAAATTACGCCCTAATTGATAAATCTTGCCATTTTCGTAATCCCCAACCAACACTTGCTGGTTAAAGAATGCGCAGCAATTACCGCGGTGGCGCTCAAATTCGTTTTGGTTATTACGGTACAACCACTTATGCCATAGGCCGGTAGTGTTATCAAATGCCCAAGTTAATCCATTTGCTCCTATGGATGGAAAGGTCACTACATAGACTTCGTGGCCCTCTAGCTGGTAAGTCCAAGCCAAAGCATTGGCCACATTCTGATTAACTAAGGTTGTTTCTACCGCATGAGTCGATATTCTTTCAGGAAAATACCCATTCATGCGGACTATCATTGCCTCGCCGCGATTGTTCTTTGAGACATACGCAAACGAATTACCCATCCTAGACATAGAATATTGTGCTGCAATACCTTGCTGGGTGGATGTGCCAGGTATCCGAGTAAATGGAAATGGCACCGCGCCCGAATTAATCCAGACTTCGGAGGACATCTCGCCAAGCAAATAGACTTCTCGGCGGTCAACAATAATAGATACCAGGTCATCGGGTGAGCCATCTTTAGACGCAAAGGATAGCGGGTCGGTAATTGGGCTTAGTAAGTCCGAGGCTGCCCATAGCTGGGAATCAGGTTTGTTGTAAACAAAGTAATTGTCGGTAATATCAACCGTTCCGCCGCCTTCAAATGGGCCGTCTGTCGCTGGCAGTACAGTCCAGTTCAGCGCATAAATGGTTGTGCTGCTGACTGTTTGTGATGCGCTTACGGTATAAGTTCCAGCCCCGCCAGAACCCGTGCCAAATGCTTTAATGATAGTTCCATCAGTTACGCCTGTGCCCTCAATGGTCTGCCCAATTTTTAGCGTTCCGCTAGTAACTGCGGTAACCGTCATGGTTGTGCCAGAGATAGATGCCGTCACAATAGCGGGCGAGGCAACTGAATTAATTGAGGTTGATGCAACGGTTTGGGTGTTGCTAACCGTATAGGTTCCCGTCCCACCAGTTCCAGTTCCAAGCGCAGTAATAACGGTATTTTGGGAAACTCCTTGACCAAAAATAGCTTGACCTACAGCAATTGTTCCGCTCAAAACCGATGTAACCGTTAAAGTTGTACTTGCTATTGATCCTGTAAAAGTTGCTGCGGATGGGTTCGAGATAAACCAGCAATACCGGTAAGTCTCATCCACAATGTAGACATTCACGCCATTATCCACAATCCCAACCAAGCCGGTGGAGGTGTTCATCTGACCAATCATTTTAGGTGTGTAGTCTGATTGCATCACATACACAAAATCACCACAGACTGTTACTACTTGGGTGCCACCAGACAGGGTACGAATACCCCGCACTTCTTCTTGATTGGGCAGAATAGCAACCGTCTCAAGGCCTGGAGTTGGATAGAGCGCCATAATGCCGCGGTCACCTTGGGGCTTAGTTGGGTCTATCTCAGGGAAAAAATTAATACATTCTTGAGCATCCTGATAAATAGAGGGTGCCTCGTATGCTGCGCCAACAAATCCAAAGTCAGGCATTAAAAGCCTCCGGTCAGAATCCAGCCGGCATCTGCTCTCTTACCAACAATCAACGAATCCTCAAATCGCGCCACCTGCATAGGTTTCATGTTGTTGCGTTTAATGGTTGCCTTGGCATGACTAGCAAAGCCATTAATCATCTGTATTTGCGTAGGGCTGGCTTTGCCATACATCGGCATCAAACGCTCGGCTAAACACCATCTAAGGGCCATTAAATAGCCTTGTGGGATGACTATCTCATCATTGATGGTGGTAAATCGCTGAAATAAGGTATCGGCAAAGATGTGCATCTCGCCTTGCGATGGATTAGGCCATACAAAAATGGTTCCCAATGCCTCGCTTGGCTGGTAGTACAAAGCGCGGGGCCATGGACCGTTTAAGGTCTTTAAACCAATCATCTCGTAGTTTTCTAAGTTAAGAATGGTAATTGGGTAATCAAGTCCGCCGTTTACAATAGGCTGACCATTTGAGTTAGTGTTTACCCTTACAAAAGCAGAATTAATTGACAGAGGGCGCTCGTAATAGGCGCTAATTGTGGTGCTGGATACAGTCTGCGAGATGCTTACAGTATAAGTTCCATTGGAATTAACATTTCCGCCCGCACCTGAACCAAAGCGCGTAATCTTAGTGCCGGCAGAAACACCAGAACCTGTTAAGGTCATGCCCAAGGCAATTGCGCCAGCTGCTACATTGGTGACAGTCAAGGTTGTGCCGCTAATTGATCCGGTTATAGTCCCGCCAATTTGTCCTCCAGCGCCAATGGTGTACTGGGTTTGGCCAGCGGTTAAGGTGAATATAATTTCGGTCTTGTAAAAGACCATCATCTGCTCATTGGACCATTGGTCGCACATATCATTGAGCATATCAAACGCGTCTTGCGAATCCGCAGGCGCGGGAGTCTCACCAGCCTCTAGAGCCCCAATATCTTTAAGGGCGCGAGAGATGATGTCGATTGGTTGTGTCATATCGTCACCTTAAATGTGTCCACGGCCCAGGGCGGCTTAGTTGTTGTTGCTGAACTAAGCGCATCCAGTTGCTCTTGTAATCTGTATTTTATAAGATGTTTGCCTTCTTGGGTAGCATCTAAATCAATCCAATGCAAAACCTGGTGTTCAGTTGTGTCGTTATCTACCATGTGCGGAGTAATCATTTTCCAATTACCCTCAGTTTCAACAGAATTTTGTTCATCTGTTGCTTTGCACCAATATTTAACCGATTTTAAGACCCCGTCAACAATAACGGTTTCCAGTATCTTCCATTGGTAATTAGTCATTTCAATCCCATTTTTTCCCGAATCTTGGTCGCAGAAATGTTGGTGATGGTTTTGTCAAAGGTTTCTTGTTCGATCTTATAACCTACATCTCTGCCGTATGTAATATTTGTAATATTAGGAACTACCTGTATTTCATACTGGCCTTGGAATAAAGGGTCTAAATCCCGTTTAATATTGCTCTTAACCTGCTCGATGGCAAATGGGTTAGAGCCTTGCCAGCCCTGACAATCCCGAATCTGTATGACTACTTGACCTGTCTTAGCAATGGCTCGTTCAAATAAGGCTCTGTGTCCTTCGTGCCAAGGCTGCCATCTGCCTAGCATCTGGACAGTTTCAGATTGCCAGTTAAATACTGGTCGTCTGCGGTTCTCAATAATGTGGTTGCCAATAAACTCAGCCCACTTTTCGCAGTTTTGCTCGGTTACTCTAAAGTCGTAGACTGTTGGTTGAATAAAGGCTTTGTTGGTATCTTCGTACCGACCAGCATCAATGGTATCCATCCAGATAGTCCAATCAGCCTTGAAGTTATTACGCATCTCTACTAGAGGTGCTACAAAGTCGCAGATAACATAATCACCACCAGCTTCTAGTGCAAACTGAGCCATGCGTAATGACTGACGAATTCTGCCTTCGTTGGAGAAATCCCAGTCGTTGTACTTCTTACGCACTTCATCCGCATTGAACCAGTTAACCTGTGCGTTAAAGCTAGTAAAGGCTTCGCCATAATCTTTGCGAGTACCGTTTAGTTCTAAATACTTTTTTAGGGATTCGGCTAAGTAAGTCTTACCTGAACCTGGCAAACCCATGATTAGTATCTTTTTCATTTATCTCTCTAAGTTATCGTTTCTAACGGTGCTTCGGTCTGTTCCTGCTCTGTTTAATATCGTAGTATTTGCACGATTACCTTCGTCATAAGCGTATATGCCCATCTGGTGAATTGGGAATATATCTGCTCGTAACATACAGTCTAACGAACTATTAATACCATATTTTAATACATGAGCAAGCATATTTTTGGCTACTGCTGGGTCTATAGAGTAAGCGTGCGCCCTACACATAAAATGATAATTTACTCCCATCGAACCATGTGGAGGTGTTGGCAACACCTTCCAGTTTTGCTTTACTTGCTCAGTACAGCCTAGGTACGAAATAGAGTTATACATAGTATGCTCACGGTAAGGTGCAATCATAATAGCGTCATGCTCTAAAACAACCAACGGTATATCATCTTCTACACATTTTGCCCACAAACTAATGTGGGATAAAGCACAAGCCACTTCTGACCTAGTTAAAAAATGGTCGGCAATCTTTACCATTTTCATAAAAGGATTTAAGTTCTTTGGTGGATGAATACCATCTTTTGTTCCATCAAACGCATCCCAATACTGGTACTTCATCCCAACTTTATCGCATGAATCTGCACATCGCTTGGCTAATGACTCTGATAATTCGTGTCCTTTTAGCCTAATAATGTACGCACCACTAATCTTTACATCATAAGAAAGAAATAAAGACTTCAAATTAAAGCGTCAAGTTCGTCATGCGTTGTACAGGCATCAATAGCAGCTTGCTTGGGTGCAACAGCATCTTTAGCAGCTTGTAGGGCTACAGGGTCATAAGTAGATGGGTCGGATGCTTGCTGTCTAAATAGCATATTAAATGCCATTTGTGCATTTTGTTTCATCTGCTCTTTGCGGTCAGCTACAGCTACATCCGCAACACCATAAACGATTTCTACAGGGTCTTTGGTTAAATCAAAAGTATGTCCTGTGTAATATTGGCGATGTGCAGTAATAGTAGGTTTTACCTCAATAGCACTTTTCCATCCAGTTCTGCCGTCAGGTGGAGTATCCCAACAATCTTTAACTTCACCATTTTCAATGCGTACATATAAACTCATTTTACTCTCCTGATTTTTTCAGTAAATTCACCAGTTACTTTAGCTAATGGGGTATCCCAATCACCAAATTTCTCTTGTCTAAACAGCTTAACATTGCGATACCAAATGCTAGATTCTTTGCCATCAGCCCATAAATAATAAGGCAATACAGGGCTAATAATCCAAGTTTCTTTACCCATTGCTGCGGCTAAATGT
>Ga0247831_1007784_pt1 | contig 11721 bp, 12 predicted proteins | sample LaCruzMarch2015__9_FD_192406 | JGI IMG/M metagenome (GOLD analysis project Ga0247831, IMG submission 192406) | Freshwater microbial communities from meromictic Lake La Cruz, Castile-La Mancha, Spain - LaCruzMarch2015_1m | ecosystem: Environmental > Aquatic > Freshwater > Lake | place: Spain...
CTTGCAGTCCATCATGGCGGCGCCCGTCTGGGCGCGCAGGTCGTTGACCATGCTGGCGGTGATCGTGGTGGTGCTCATGAATGAGTTGTTAAACGGGGATTAAGCGGGAAAAATCAGGCCTTGGGCGCGGCGATCTTCTTGCGGGTAGCGGGTTTTTTGACCTCGACCGCGGGCTCGCCCTCAACGGCCGCAGGAGCAGCCTCGGTGGAGGGGGTGAGGTCGATACCGGTGGCAGCGGCCACGGCGACGGTGGCGGCCTTCAGATCAGGCTGGCCGCGCTGACCGCGACGGCTATCGCGCTGCGCCAAGCCGGACTGAATGGCGGCGACGATGGTCTCCACGATGATGCGGATGGACTTCACGGCGTCGTCGTTGCCCGGGATGGGGTGCGAGAGCTGGGTGGGATCGGAGTTGGTATCAACCAGGCCGACACAGGGGATCTCGGAGCGCTTGGCCTCGGCGACGGCGATCTCCTCGTGGTTCGCATCGATCACGAACATGATGGAGGGAAGCTCGGGCATTTCGAGAATACCGGAGAAATTCTTGGTCATGCGGACCATCTCGCGCTTGATGGAGGCCTCTTCTTTGGAAGACAGCTTGGCGAGCTCGCCGTTCTGCTCCTGCTGCTGGTATTTCTTAAACTTGGCGATGGACTTCTTGACCGTCGCGAAATTCGTCAAGGTGCCTCCGAGCCAACGATCCACGCAAAAAGGCATACCGGTGGAGTTAGCCGCCTCGCGCATGATCTCGCGGGCTTGCTCCTTGGTGCCGACGAAGAGCACATTGCCGCCCGAAGCGACTTTATCTTCAACGAACGAGTAGGCCTTGGCGAGGAGCTCGTGGGTCTTGCCCAGATCGATGATGGTGATGCCTTGGCGATGGTCGAAGACATAGGGCTTGGAACGGGGGTTCCAGCGCTTGGTCTGATGGCCGAAATGGACGCCGGCATCGAGGAGGTCTTTAGCAGTGACTTGCATGGGAGGGATCTATGTATCGGTCGGAAACACAGGTCGGCCAAAGGGCCGCCTTGCGATCGTAGGATAAGGACGTGGGTTATGGGTTAGGTTGGTTCTCTTCCGAAAGGAAAAGAGAATTGAGCACACGGAGCGGAAAAATCGGAGGCAAGCGCGTTCTCATGCTTTTTTAAAAAAACCTGGAAAAGGTCGTTGACAGAGCCAAAAGCCGGCGCACGGTCTGCCCCCTCACTTGTTGCAGGGTGGAGCAGCCTGGTAGCTCGTCAGGCTCATAACCTGAAGGTCGTTAGTTCAAATCTAACCCCTGCACCCAATTTTAGCCCTTCCCCTGCTCGGAAGGGCTTTTTTGTAAAAATTTACCAAAATCAAAGGAGTATCGGGCGAACCATGCCCGGGGCCACGCATGCTCTTGTGGACAAGACCGGTCCGGCGCGCAATCTGACCGGCCATGCAGCTGCACAAAACCTGGGCCGCCCCTCTCGACGACTACGTGATCGACCTCGCCTGGTCGCCCGACGGCGCCCACCTCGCCGCCGCCTCCCAGGCCGGCCCCCTGCACCTCTTCGCCGGCCCCACCGGCGAGAATCGCCGCGAACTGCCCGGCCATGCCGACGGCGCCAATTGCCTGGCCTTCGCCCCCGCCGCGCCCGGCGCCTCCTCCCCGCTGCTCGCCTCCGGCGGCCAGGACGGCGCGGTGAAACTCTGGGACGCCGCCGCCGGCCAACACCTCGGCACCGCCGCCCTCGGCTCCGCCTGGATCGAACACCTCGCCTGGCGCCCCGCCGCCCCCGCCGGAAAAGTCGCCGCCACCCCGCTCCTCGCCGCCACCTCGGGTCGCGACCTCGTTTTCCTGCGCCCCGACGCGACCATCGCGCACCGTTTTAAGCCCGCCCCCAAAACCCTCTCCGCCCTCGCGTGGCATCCGCAGGGCGGCGCGCTCGCCGCCGCCTACTTCGGCGGCGTCTGCCTCTGGGACGCCGACGACCACCTCGCCCAGAAGGAATTTCCCTACGCCCAGGGCATCGCCACCCTCGCCTGGTCGCCGCCCGACGGCCGCTGGCTCGTCTCCGGCAACGCCGACCCCTCCGTCCACCTCTGGCTACCCGAGGAGGACCAGGAGTTCCACATGAGCGGCTACGAGACAAAGGTGCGCCAGATCAGCTTCAACCACACCGGGCAAAAACTCGCCACCACCGGCGGCCAGGACGTCTGCGTGTGGGACTGCACCGGCGTCGGCCCCGAAGGCCGCGAACCCATCATGCTGCCCCACGACGCCCCGCTCGTCGCGGTCGCCTTCCAGCACCGCCACAACCTGCTCGCCGCCGCCAGCAAGGACGGCGTGCTCCAGCTCTGGAGCCCCGAACGCCCCCAGCCGCTCCGCGCCACCGTGAAAATGCCCGCGCCAGCCACCCGCCTCGCCTGGTCGCCCGACGACTCCCTCCTCGCGGTCGGCACCGAAAAAGGCATCGTCTACGTGCTCCGCGTCGAGCCCTGACCCAATCGCCGGCAGCCACTCGCGATCCGACCCCGATTAATATTTCCCCGCCGCGCCCTCCCGGACAGGCTGGCGGCCCGATGAACCCCTTCCCCGCCGTTCGCCGGCCTGCGACGCGAACAATTTCCGCGCGCCGATACCACCAAATCGGTTGACCGGAGATAAGACTGAGTCTCAGTCTTGAGCCTCTGCCATGTCCGCCACCCTTGCCCGACTTTATCCTGAGTCCTTGCCGCTGTGCCAATTACCGGCCGGCGAGTCAGCTCGCGTGCAAGCCCTGAGCGGCGAGACCGCCTTTTGCCAACGCCTCCGGGAGCTAGGCTTTGGTGAGCGCACCTTTGTGACCAAGGTCGGCGGTCGCGGCCCCTTCATCTGCGTGGTCAACGGTTGTCGCCTCGCCCTGAGCCACGATGCCGCCGCCTGCATCCTGGTCGAGCCCACCGGACTCAGGAAATAACCGCAGGCTCCGGCCCCGATTCCCCTGACAATTCCGCAGCAGTCTAAAGCCCCGCAGGGATAAAACCCGGATACCCCGCCCAACATGAACCTCGCCCAGTTGCCCGTCGGCGCCTCCGCCGCCATCCTGGCCTACCCGCAGGCCGGCCCCGCCTTTACCCGCCTCCGCGAGATGGGGATGCTGCCCGGCACCCGCGTCACCTTGGTGCGCGTCGCTCCGCTCGGCGACCCGATCGAGATCCAGGTCCGCGGCTACCGCCTTTCCTTGCGCAAGTCGGAGGCCTCCCAAGTGGAACTCGCCCCCGAACCACCCGCCGCCACATGAGTGCGCCCGCAACCGCCCCCGCCGCCCCCCGCTCCGCCCCGGTTTACGCCCTCGTGGGCAATCCGAACTGCGGCAAATCCACCCTGTTCAACGCCCTCACCGGCTTGAAACAAAAGGTCGGCAACTACCCCGGCGTCACCGTCGAGCGCAAAGTCGGCACCGCCTACACCCAGCACGGCCAGCCCCTCACGCTGATCGACCTGCCCGGCGCCTACTCGCTCGCCGCTCGCTCGCCCGACGAGGCCGTGACCCGCGACGTGTTGCTCGGCCGTCGCGCCGACACCCCCACGCCCGACCGCATCATTTGCATCGCCGACGCCACCAACCTCGAGCGCAACCTCTACCTCGTCCACCAGATCCTCGACCTCGGCCGGCCGGTCATTCTCGTGCTGAACATGATGGACCTCGCCGCCCAGGCCGGCCTGACCGTGCGCGCCGACCACCTCAGCCGCGAGCTGGGCATCCCTGTGATCCCCTGCGAAGCCGCCCACGGCAAAGGCTTGATCGAGCTAAAGCTCGCGCTGTCCCGCCCCGACCTGCCCCTCCCCCGCCACGCGTGGGATATCCCCGCCGCCCTCGCCCCCGCCGTATCCGAACTTCAAGCCTCGCTCAGCGCCCAGGACGGCAAGGCCCCGCTCGTCGCCCGCGCCGAGGCCCTGCTCCTCCTCACCGACCCCGACCCGGTGCGCGTCGCCGGCTCCACCCCGCTCTCCGCCGCCACCGCCCGCATCCTCGAAAGTTGGAAACAACGCTGGTCGTCCGACGGCACCGATTGCTCCGGCACGCTTGTCGCCGCGCGCTACGACGCCATCGGCCGGCTCGCCCGGGAGACCATCGTGCCGCCCGCCACCGGCGCCCACCCGACCGACGCCGACGCCACGCTCGCACTGAGTGACCGGATCGATGCCGTCGCCACCCATCCAGTCTGGGGTTGGGTGATCTTTGCCAGCATCATGGCAACGATGTTTCTCGGCATCTTCACCCTCGCCGGCATCCCGATGGGCTGGATCGAGAGCCTGATGGGCTGGCTCGGCGACCACGTCTCCGCGCTCCTCCCACCCGGAGATTTTCACGACCTGGTGATCGACGGCGCCCTCGCCGGGATAGGCGGTGTGATCATTTTTCTACCCCAGATCCTCATCCTGTTTTTCTTCATCGGCCTGCTCGAAAGCACCGGCTACATGGCCCGCGCCGCGTTCATCATGGACCGAGTAATGAGCCGCGTCGGCCTGAACGGCAAAAGCTTCATCCCCCTGCTCAGCTCCTACGCCTGCGCCATCCCGGGCATCATGGCCGCGCGCACCATCGAGGAGCCGAAGGACCGCCTCGCCACCATCCTCGTGGCCCCCTTCATGAGCTGCTCGGCGCGCCTCCCGGTTTACCTGCTGCTCATCGCCGCGCTGGTGTCGTCCAACGAGGTCCCGCTCGGCACCCAGGTCGGGCTGATGTTGCTCATGTATTTCCTCGGCACCGCCGGGGCCTTCGCCTTCGCGTGGTTGTTCAAAAAAACCCTCCTGCGCGGCGCGCCTCCGCTCATGATCATGGAGCTGCCGCCCTACCGCCTGCCGCGCCTGCGCGACGTCGCCTGGCAGATGTGGGAGCGCGGGGCGGTCTTCGTGAAACGCGCCGGCACCGTCATCTTGGCGTTGTCCATCGTGCTCTGGTTCCTGGCCAACTTCCCCAAGCCCCACGCCGTCGCCGAGGGCGAGCCGCCGGTCGACGCCCTCGCGCATAGCTTCGCCGGCCGCGCCGGCCACGCCATCGAGCCGCTCATCGCCCCTCTGGGTTTCGATTGGCGCATCGGCATCGGCCTCATCCAGTCCTTCGCCGCCCGCGAGGTGTTCAACAGCTCCATGGGCGTGATTTTCGCGGTCGAGGAAAGCGACGACGAGGCCGCCACCCAGGCCCACCTGCGCGACGCCCTGCGCACCGCCATCCGCCCCGACGGCACGCCCCTCTTCACGCCGCTAGTCTGCCTTTCGCTGATGGTCTTCTACGTCTTCGCTATGCAGTGCATCAGCACCATCGCGGTGGTGAAGCGCGAGACCGCCGGCTGGAAATGGCCGCTCTTCCAACTTGCCTACATGACCGGCACGGCCTGGGTCGCGTCCTTCGTCCTCTACCAAGCCGGCCGCGCCCTCGGTTTCTGATCATGCCCACCGACTGGCAAACCCCGCTCGCGCTTCTCGTCGTGGCCGTCGCCGCCGCCAGCCTGCTCATGCCTGCCCTCCGCCGGTTGCGCGCCGGCGCCGAGGCGAAAGGCGGTTGCGCCTCCGGCGACGAAGGCTGCGGCTGCACCGCCGTGAAGAAAAACCTCCGCGTCAAATGAACTCCCTCGCCACGCCCCTCGCCCGTCTCCGCCTCATCGGCCTGCTCGAAGGCGTTTCCTTTCTCGTGCTTCTGCTGGTTGCGATGCCGCTCAAATACCTCGCCGACCAGCCCTTGGCGGTGCGCTACGTGGGCATGGCGCACGGCGTCCTCTTTATGCTCTACCTGCTCGCACTGGTGCCGGTCGCACTCGACCGGTGCTGGAGCTGGAGAACCTGCGCGCTGGCCGTGCTGGCCAGCGTGTTCCCCGCCGGCCCCTTCGTCTTCGACGCCCGCGTCTTGCGGCCGCTGGAAAAAAACTGAGGCCGACGCGCTCGAACGGCGCGCCGGCCCCATGAAATTCCGAAGCGGCTCGCGGCGGCTCAATACTTCACGCCGCAGCCGTAGGGCTGGGTCGAGGACGTGGCCACGGGCTGGCCGGCCTTGAGGGCGGCGAGCGCGGTCTTCACGTAATTCTCGGCGCCGGCGATGTCCTTGGCGTCAGCGGAGCGCTTGCTGTCGATCGCGCCCTGATAGACCAGCACGCCCTCGGGGTTGATGACATAGAGGTGCGGCGTGGTCTTGGCGGCGTAGGCCTTGCCGACCTTGCCGTCGCGGTCGCGCAAATACGCGGTGGCGGCGGCCTGGTTCTTGGCTAGCCAGGCCTTGATGGCCGCGTCGTCATAGTCACCCTGCTTGCCGGTGGCGGCGGAGTTGATCTGGAGCCAGACCACGCCGTCGGACGTGGCGGCTTTCTGGGTGGCAGGAAGGTTGCCGCTCGAGTCGTAGTGTTTCACGACAAAGGGGCATTCCGGGTTGGTCCACTCGAGGACCACCGTCTTGCCTTTGAAATCAGCCAGCTGATGGGTTTTGCCGGCGAGGTCAGTCAGGGTGAAGGCCGGCGCGGGCTCGCCGACGGTGGCGGCCGAGAGCAGGCCGGCGGCGAAGAATCCGAGGACGGCCAGGCCGCCGCGGACGAGGGTGAGGAGGGAGGTGGTGGTCATTGAGGGAGGTGGAGAGGTTTAGGAATCTGACAATACGGACACCCACCATCTAACCCAAGAACCCGGTCCGCGCCAGCCGACCATGGTTTTTTTGCCTCTCGCTTTGCCCTCGCCCCACGCCGTCCCGCCACGCACCTTTCACACCGTGGCTGGCTGGCTGAACGACACCTTTCGCCTCGGCTGGGGCGCTCTTTATTGGAACACGCGCAAAACGTGGTTCGCCGCGCGCGGCCGTCGCGGCCGTTGCCCGTGCCAGGTCGGCAGCGACTCGGGCCGGGGCGGTGAAACCGGCTGCGAGGCCGTGCTCGGCTACCGTTCGCCCGCGCGTTTCCGCGCCCTTTGCCCCCTGCTGGCGCAACGCGCGAACGGCGACTGGGTATGCTCGGTGGACACGGCGGCGGTGAGGCCGTTCTGGAGCCGGGTGGCCGCCGGGCTCGGCGTCGCCAGCCTCGTGCTCGCCCTCACCGCCATCCTCGGCGCCTACCTCCTCCTGCGCGGCATCGGCTATGAAGTGTCCTTCACCCAGGTCGCGTGGCCGCCCGCCTGGCACCAGTTTCGCCAAGTGCAATCGGCCTTCTACTTGGACCGGGCTCGCGCGGCCCGCGCGGAGGGGCACATGGAGGAGACCCTGCTTTCCCTTTCCAACGCCTATGAACTCAACCCGGCCGACCATCGCACCGGGCTGCTCCTCGCCCAGCTCTGGCAAGCCGGGCAACCCCTGCTCTCCGACCAACTCTACGCCCGGCTCTTCCGCGAACACCCCGCCCACCGCGCCGAAATCGCCCCGGCCTGGTATCGCGCCCTCCTGGCCCGCGGCGATTTCAACGCCATCCAGCGCTTGGCCGGGGAACGCCTGCTCTCCAGTGGCCCCGCGCCCGCCGCTTGGCTGCAGGCGATCCTGTTCGCCAGCCGTCAAACCGGTGAGGCCGCCCCTCTCGCACGCCTGCTGGCCGAGCCCGCCCTGCCCCCCGACCTCGCCCCGCTACTACGTCTGGAATACACGCTCTACTCGGCTCCTCCCGAGACCCGTATCCAGCTGCTCGCCCAAGCCGCCGAAGGCGAAACCAACCCCTTCGCCCGCTACCACCTGCTTTGCCGTCTGCTGGCCGAAGGCCGCCCCGAGCTGGTGCTCGCGCGGCTCGACCTGCCATCGTGTCCTTTGGGCAACCGCGAAAAAATCCGCCTACGGCTCGATTCGCTTGCCGTGCTCGGGCGCCTTGATGTCCGGGCCGAGCTCGTGCGCCAGCTCCTCGCCCAGCCCACCCAACCCGCTTTGTGCGAATTATTGAGCAGTCATCTCGCCGCCCACCCCGACCGCGACCTGCTCCGCGCCTATGCCGCCAAACTCGAGGCCAGCCCCCTCCCGCCGGGTGAGGCCGTGCATCCGCAGCTCCTGGCTTTTTTCGGCGCCTGTGCCGCCCTTGGCGACGCCGACCTGCTCGACACCGCCATCCATCTGGTCAATACCTCGGCCGGTCGCGATTACCGCACGCTCAACGCCGTGCGAAAACTTTTCCCGCCCACGGCGCCCCTCCGCCCCGAAGTCTTTCTTCCCGTTCTTCAACCCTTGCCGCTCGACACCGTCTACGCCCTTTACGGGCACTTTGCCCCGCCCCCGCCCTTCCCGCCCTGACCATGTTGCATAAACTCACCCGCTCCGAGCGCGACGCCGTGCTCGTCCTCGCCACCCTCCTCGTCCTCGGGGTGATCGGCGTGTGGTGGCTGGGCTAGACTCCCTCCCCGCCATGCGCCTCCGCTTTCCGCATCTGCTGCAATTTTTAGCCGTCGTCGCGTTGGTGATCGGCCTGGGCTGGGTCGGCTTGCTCCGCCAGCAACGCGACCTTGCCCGGCTGGAAACCCGCGCCCTCGAGGCCGAGAACCGCGCCCTCCACCAGCAACTGGAGGCCGAACGCATCCTCGCCACCGCCGCCAGCCGAGCAGCCGCGCCCACCCCGCACCCCTAAAACGGTCTCGACGGTCTTTTTCCCCACCCCAATCCTCCCCCTCTTATGGTCATCAAACCCAAAGTCCGCGGCTTCGTCTGTGTCACTGCCCACCCCGCCGGCTGCGCCGCCCACGTCCAGGAGCAAATCGCCCGCGTCCAGGCCGCCGGCCCCATCGCCCAAGGTCCGAAGAAGGTCCTCGTGATCGGTGCCTCCACCGGCTACGGTCTGGCTTCGCGCATCTCGGCCGCCTTTGGCTCGGGAGCCGCCACCATCGGCGTATTTTTCGAGCGCCCCTCCGAGCCGGATAAAACCGCCACCCCGGGCTGGTATAACACCGCCGCCTTCACGGCCGCCGCCCGCTCCGCCGGCCTTTACGCCCGGAATTTCAACGGCGACGCCTTCTCCGACGCCCTGAAGACCGAAGTGCTCGCCGCGATCAAAGCCGACCTCGGCCAGGTCGATCTCGTGGTCTACTCCCTCGCCTCCCCGCGCCGCACCCACCCGAAGACCGGCGTCACCCACAAGTCCGTCCTAAAACCCGTCGGCCAGAGCTACTCCAACCAGACGGTCGATACGGATAAGGGCATCGTCAGCACCATCTCCATCGAACCCGCCAACGAGGCCGAGATCGCCGATACCACCGCAGTGATGGGCGGCGAGGATTGGGAAATGTGGATCAACGCCCTCGACGAGGCCAAGCTCCTCGCCCCCGGCGCCACTTCCGTCGCCTACTCCTACATCGGGCCCGAACTGACTTGGCCGATCTACAAAAACGGCACCATCGGCCTGGCCAAAAACGACCTCGAACGCGCCGCCAAGGCCATCAACGCCACCCTCAAGGTCAACGGTTACGGCCGCGCTTTCATCTCCGTGAACAAGGCGCTGGTCACCCAGGCGAGCTCCGCCATCCCGGTCGTCCCGCTCTACATCTCGATGCTTTACAAGATCATGAAAGCCAAGGGCACGCATGAGGGCTGCATCGAGCAGATCGACCGCCTCTTCCGCACCCAGCTCTACGGCGGCCACGGCCTGGTGTTTGACGACGCCGGCCGCGTGCGCATCGACGATTGGGAGATGCGCCCCGAAGTGCAGGCCGAGGTCGCCACACTCTGGCCGCAGGTGAACACCGAGAACCTCGCCGCCCTGACCGACATCGCCGGCTACCGCACCGAGTTCCTCAAACTCTTCGGCTTCGGACTGCCCGGGATCGACTACGAAGCTGACATCGACCCGCACGTCGAGATCGCGGGCTGATTTGGGTTTTTAATCGCGAATCACACGGATAAGAGCGGAAGGTGCTGAATCAGCCGACACCCTACGCTTCATAAAAGGCGAAATCCATGGGTTTCGCCTGTGGAAGACTCGCTCTCGGTCGTTGAGCGGTGATTCTTGGCCGTGGATGAATCGCTCAAGGTTATCGAGGGATCGCTCAACAAACTTGATCAAACGCTCAACGCCTTTGAGCGTCCGCTCACGGTCACTGAGCGGGCATTCAACGACGTTGCGGTGTCGCTCAACGCCCCGGAGTGACCGCTCGTGAACCAAGAATGGGGCAGCCGCGAACCAAAGTCGGCGCTCTGAAACCGAGAATTCTCCCGCTGGGGCCGAGGGGGAGGAAATTTCAGCCGAGGCGGGCCCGACGACGACTGAGCGTCAACCCTAAGGCCCCGAGTCCGGCGAGCCCGGTATAGGCGGCGGGCTCGGGGATGACGGTGATAAAGGAGACGCTGAGGTTGTCGATGCCTTGGCCATGGACCGGGATGCCGAGGGCGACGCCGTAGGACACCCAACGAAGCCAGATTTCTTGGGTGGGGGCGATGCTCACCCCGTCGATCAAGGCTTGGATATCGCGCACGCTGTTTTCCGGGGCGTTGCCATCTAGGTTCTCGGCCGTGGTGAGCGCCGCGTTGGGCGAGATGAAGTCGAGGGCGGGAACGGGAACCCAGCCTACGTGGTAGTCGGCGTAGGCCCCGCCCTGGCCCGCGTCGAAAATCTGATATTCGAACCGCAGGGTGGAGGACCGGGGCGTAATGGACGGATTACGATACCATTGCTCACCGTCAAAGGCGACGGATAGCCCCGTAAGCGTAAGCGAGGTCGCGTTGGCGAAACGCACAGCGAAGAGCTCGGTGCGGCCATCCCCGCCTTTCGCGCCGAGGGCACGGTCCAACCCACTTGCCGACCCAATACTCGTCACCCCTTGAAACTGGCCGCCGCTGATTCCTAATGTCTCTTCCGTAGCATACCAGCCGCGAAGGGTGATGTTTTCTGTCCACCAACTGCCCGTGCCAGTAAGCGAATCAAAGTTCTGGGTATAAACGCCCGAGAGGGGCATTTGATTTACGCTAGTTGCAGTTTCTACAATTTCGATCTGCGCGCTAACAGTCGATGCAACAAGACTCGATAAAACGATTAATTTGGTTTTCATAACGGGTGTTTAGTCAAGGACGCTGAGATTAAAGGTCTGGGTATCGGAGTTGCCGAGTGGATCGGTGACTTGAACCGTCACCGGGTAGGTGCCGGGAGGGGCTGCCGGAGTGGCGTATAAGTCCCACAAGATCTTCCCGGTCGTCGGAGAGATTGTCATGCCTCCGGGAGTCGGAAGGTTTAAGGAATAGGTCAGCAGCTGAGACGTGGAACTCTCGGCCACAACTTGGTAACAATAAACGGGAAGCAGCCCAGTGGTGGAGAGCAGGCGTAGCTGCGAGCGAGGATAGGAGGGATCGCTTATATTCGAAAAGCGATCAGCGTGGAAAATATCCAGACGACAGGTGCCTGTTTGTCCACTTAGCCCCAGCTGCGCCAGAACACCGGGAAAAGGGACCTCTCGTTGATAGGTAGAAGTGTTACTATCAATCGGCGGAATCCCGCCCAAGTCCAAATCATTAACGAGCTTTGCAGGCTGATCGGGCAATCCCGAGTCTACGAACACCCAGCAGTCGTCGTTTGAGCCAAGATAGAGCTTCGTGTCCGGCGTGTAATTCAAACGGCAGTGAAGCTCAGTGGTAAATTTCCCTCTTTCGTTCACGTCGTCGCGATGCGGATAAAAGCCCTCAGCACCGCTGTATAAACCGTAATGATACTTGGTCAAATAGCCCGGCGGCGAAAAGCCCGTTGGCGCGTAGGCTTGATTGATCCCCTGCATCACATACCCCTGCGCGGAATTATCCCGATACCAGCGGGCGAAGGTGAGCGGGCTGCGGAACATGAGCTG